>Ga0307377_10000099_pt1 | contig 122814 bp, 118 predicted proteins | sample TR3MG_FD_202535 | JGI IMG/M metagenome (GOLD analysis project Ga0307377, IMG submission 202535) | Soil microbial communities from Risofladan, Vaasa, Finland - TR-3 | ecosystem: Environmental > Terrestrial > Soil > Coastal area > Acid sulfate soil | place: Finland: Risofladan, Vaasa...
GTCGTGGTGGTGCGGGCAGGCAGGATTCGGGCAGAAGGGTGGGTTCATGGATACCTCCACCACCTGCTACGTGCACACGAACACCGGTGCTTGCAGAAGATGCAAGGTTCGACGAACTAATCATGGCTTGTTGAAGAGTGACTCCAGCTCGGCATATCCCTCCACCGCCAGCTGGTCACGCGGTATGAACCGCAACGATGCCGAATTGATGCAGTAGCGCAATCCTGTGGGGTTGGGCCCGTCATTGAAGAGATGTCCGAGATGACCCCCGGATGCCTTGGAGCGAACCTCTATGCGGCGCATCCCAAGCGACAGATCCTCTACCAGCATTATCTTCGATGGGTCGATCGGAGCCCAGAAACTTGGCCAGCCCGTGCCCGAATCAAACTTCTCGCGCGAAGCGAACAGCGGGGCACCATCGATGGCGTCGACATAGATCCCTTCGGCATGATTGTCCCAGAAGGCGTTCTGGAATGGTGGCTCGGTGGCGTTCTGCACCAGCACCGCGAACTGCTCGGGGCTCAGTCTGGCCTTAAGCTCTTCGGTCGGCTGTATGTAGCAGACATTGGCCGCGTCCGCGGCCTTGACGATTGGCATGGTCGTTCCTCCAGCTGTCGACGGACCGGTTCCGCATCCTGTGGTGACGGAAAGAGCCAGTGCTACGAGAGTCATCAAGGCGCTGCGGGTCAGCGACGACGGGCTGCCTTGCTTGCTGTTGTATATAAGCATATTTGTAATATAAGCATTGGGCCGTTCTGACGACTAGTTCTTATGGATGATGGATCAGCTGACAGACTCCGACCCCAGGGATAGCTGAGCCCGGAAGGTGGCCTGACCATCAGGCACAGCCCGACCCTCCACCTCATAGATGTAGAGCCATCCACCAAGGCTTGCGGGAGCGCCCACCCAGAGGTCGGCGGCGCTGCCCGGCTTCATTTCGGCCAGATAGTTGATGTCCAGCCGCATTCGGCTGGCCTTTGCCAGCGCTTCCGGATCGACCGCGTCCTGTATCCACTGCGCATACCGGGCATTGTTCATGTGGTTGTTGTAGTCTATGTCCGAATAGGCAACCGATCGCCGCGCCGCAACGGCCAGCCCCTCGGCCGCCTTGATGGCCAGGGCTCCGTCGGTAAGGGAGTCCCTGCCTTCGTTTGTAGGCAGACCCTGGGCAACAGCCTCCGGCCGGCGCGGCCTGAAACTGGCCGCGTCGACGATCATCCAAGCGCTGCGGCCTTGCCCCAACACCGCGCCGGCCTTGTCGGCGAATTCGTAGTCGCGTATCGCGAACAGGCGGTCCGTGCCCCTTGGCCAGGTGCGAACGACGAAGTCGGTGCCGCTGGCCGGGCGCGTGTCGAGCACGGCGCTCATGCGGGCCAAAATCCAGACTATGCCATTGGCCTGCATATACGCTGTTCCGACGCCCAGCTCGGTGGCATGGCTTCCCGCGACCTCCTGGCAATAGTTGTAGACGGCGGCCATCGATAGTCTGTCTGATTTGTCCACGTCCCAGGTGCGAACCTTGAAAAGCTCTTCATGGATATCTTGCATGGCTCAAGACTGTAGCGATACCGACGCGGAAGCGCAAGCAAGTGCCGATCATTGCGTTGCCGTCGTGCATCGGTTAGTCTTGTCTGCATGTATTCCAAGCCGGGGAAGGTGCAATGACAGAGAACGCAACGCGACGATCGAAGCGGGGTGTCCACCCGATGACATCGCTTTCAATACGCAACGCCCTGCTCCTGGTTGTTATTCTGGCTATGGTTCCGGCTCTTGCCATAATAATATGGAGTGGTATCGAGCATGGCTCGCATCTTGCAAACATGGCGCGGGACGATACGGTGCGCCAGGCTGAATCGATGGCCCATGTCCAGGAACGCATAACCGATTCCGGGCGCCAGATCCTGTCAACACTGGCATCAATACCGTCATTCAAGGCGGGCGATGCTGCCTCGATGCACGCCATCCTGCAGTCGGTGCATGCCCAGAATCCTGACTACCTCAATCTGACGGTCACCGATACCGCTGGCATCGTCACAGCGTCGTCATTGCTGCAGCCTGGCACTGATCTGAGCCAGCGCCTGCACGTACGGACCGCCATAACCGAGAACCGCTTTGTCGTGGGTGAGTACATCGTTGGGCTCGTCGGCCAGACGCCTTCGATAGCCTTTGCCTATCCGTTGACCAATCCGACGGGCTATGTTACAGGAAGCATCACGGCGACATATAAGCTCAGTGCCTACGCGGGCGTCTTTGATCGCCTCTGGGCATCATCCCAGTCAATTCTCGGACTGGTGGACAGGAATGGAGACAGGCTGTTTTTCTATCCGCCATTGCCAACCAATCCGGTCGGAGGCCCGATCAAACGATCGCTCTGGACCAGAATGATTGCGGGCACAGACAGCGGAACAGTAGGCGAGCAGGGTTCGGATGGCGTGCAGCGGCTGTATGCCTACAGGAAGCTCCGGCTGTCCGCGGAACAGGATCCGTACATGTACGTTGTGTTTGGCACGCCTGTCGCGTCCACCTATGCGGTCAGCCGGTTCGTGCTGGCACGCAACATCGTGTTGATGGTCATCGTGGCGTGTCTTGCTCTGGCAACGGCCTATCTGATAAGCGGCAGCCTCATAGGCACCAGGTTGACGCGCATCGTTGTTACGACGAGCCGGATCATGCATGGCGACCTCAGCGCGAGGGTGGGGCTGGAAGGGGATCACTCTGATCTGGGGCAGATCGCGGCTGCCCTCGATGAGATGGCGGGCACGATAGAGAGACGCGACGCGGAACGTGACGAGTATACGGGTGCGATCGCGAGGTCGCTTGGCGAGAAGGAGATTCTGCTCAGGGAGATCCATCATCGCGTCAAGAACAACCTGCAGTTGATACTGAGCCTTTTTGCTCTGCAGGATGATGTGCCCACATCGCTTGCCGTATTCCGCGCGACCATTGAGAACCGTGTCAGGGTTATGGCGATGGTCCATGAGATGTTGTATGAGTCGAATGATCTTGGCATCGTGGATCTTGGCGACTACACCAGGCGACTGGTGACCCTGGTGACAGCCGATATCATTCGTTTTGTTGCCGTGACTGTCGAGGCCGAGCCGATATCGGGCGGCATCGACATGGCGGTGCCATTTGGCCTCCTGCTCAACGAGCTGGTGACCAACGCGTGCAAGCATGCCTTCTTACAGGGGCGCCATGGCACATTGAAGATAGACATGCACAAGGATCAAGGCATGCTGGCGCTGCGTGTTGTCGATGATGGTCCAGGATTGCCACAGGGGTTCAGTGTAGGTTCCAATTCCAGTCTCGGTTTGCGACTGGTCGAGGCTCTGGCTTCACAGCTCGGCGGCGCCCTGACCTGGACAACAGGCCCCGGTGCATGTTTCTCCGTTCGGTTTCCAGCCCGTCCGGACAAGCGCTCATGATCAGCGATAACGGAAGGGTTTAGAACTTCATGAAGAGTGTTGCCATCGTCACCAATCATAGAACCAGCACACTTGGGCCGTTTCTCAGGAAGAACCTGGAGATGGTTCTGTCCGGCTTCATAACGATCAGGAGCTACTACCTTGATGATCTGACGCCTGGTTATCGCATACCCGACGATGTCATTGTGACCACGACCAGGGACAAGGCCATCGAGGTAAAGGGCTGGGTCGATGACGCCAGGAAGATCATCAGCGTAAACAGGACGATCCGCACCACCGAGATATACCGCATATGCTCCATCCCGGCCAATGCCAGGGTTTTGGTAGTCAACGACAACCATGAGACCACTGTCGACTTCATGACCCTGCTGTACAAGCTGGGCATAGATCACCTCGACATGATTCCATTCGATCCGAACATGGACTACCCTGATGTGCACATAGCGATTACTCCTGGCGAGCGCGTCCACGTGCCCAAGCACATTGGCACCGTTATCGATACCGGCCACCGGTTCATAGACATCTCCACGTTCATACAGATCATCGACATGCTCGGTCTGACCGATGCCGAGATTCAGAAGCGCTTGTACCGTTACTCCGACGATCTGGTGCCGCTGGAGAGCGGCATAAACAGCCAGTACCGGCAGCTATACACGCGCAATCTGGAGCTTGACTCCATCATGAACGTCTCGCATGAAGGAATACTGCTGGTCAACACGGCTGGCATCATAAGCCTCCACAACAGGGCGCTGACCGTGATGCTGGAAACCGAGCCCGATATCGTCGGCTCGTCGCTTGAATCGAAAGTCCAGGAGCCGCTCCGGTTGTTACTCAGGCAGGAGCGCATAGACAACGAACTGGTGCAGTATCGGGAGCATACGCTGCTGGTCACGAGTCGTGGCATGGAGCACTTTGGCCAGAGGTCGGGCACCTACTTCAACTTCCAGGACATAACCTACATCAGGCAGCTTGAGCAGAACCTGAGCCGCAAGTTGCTTGGCATAGGATTCTTGCCGCAATACACCTTTGACGACGTGCTGACAGAATCACCAACAGTACGGCGGCGCATCCAGCTAGCCACCAAATTTGCCGCCTCGGACCTGCCCATATTCATAAGCGGGGAGAGCGGCACGGGCAAGGAGCTCTTTGCCCATTCGATCCATTCAGTATCGAGCCGGCGTGGCCGACCCTTCGTGGCTTTCAACTGCGCCGCGGTTCCAGAGAGCCTGGTGGAGAGCGAACTCTTTGGCTACGAGGCCGGCGCCTTTACTGGAGCGCTTAAATCGGGCAAGCCCGGGCTCTTTGAGCAGGCCAACAACGGGACCATTTTCCTCGATGAGATCGGCGACATGCCATACATTCTGCAGTCAAAGATTCTCCGCGTATTGCAGGAACGGCAGGTGATGCGTATCGGTTCCCAGAAGTTGATACCAGTCAATATTCGGGTCATATCGGCGACCAACCAGGATCTTGAACAGAGAATACGATCAGGGCAATTCAGGGAGGATCTGTACTATCGACTCAATGTCCTGCCATTGCACATACCGGCGCTCAGGGAGAGGCCTGAGGACATACTCTATCTGTTTGCCGAATTCCAGAAGGTGACGAATCGTGTGGCCTTGCCTGTTTCCGATGATGCGCGCGCGGTGTTGCTCGGATATTCCTGGCCAGGCAACGTGCGCGAGCTCTGGAATGTGGCCGCCTATGCTTCCTTCATCGCGGAGCACGCGATCGGCGTAGAGGCGCTGCCGGAATACATAGCGACTCGGTTGCGGGACTATAGCCCTTTGGCCAGGCGTCTCGATGGCGACGGCCTTGGCGCGACCAGGCTGGCCGTGTTGCGCATGATAGCGCAGAGCGTTTCTGATGGCAGCGGGGTGGGGCGAGCGTCGATTCAGCACCGGCTAGAGAAACAAGGTGCCGGCATGACGGAGGCGCGCGTGCGCGGCATCATGGCCCTGCTCCAGAAAGAAGGCCTCATAGAATCGGGAGCGGGGCGCAGTGGTACCAGGGTTACTTCGATGGGTCAGGCCTTCATCAATTGGTCGGAGAATAGGCGAATATTCCAGCCAGATGCGCCAAAAAAATAGATCAAATGACCGGCGCGGCGCTTTTCAAGAACAGGTCGCATCTGTATCACCTTGGCAATTCGTTATGCCTGAATAAGATAGCGTTCCGCATTTTATTGCCGGAGTTGCGCTATGATGGCACGCTCTTTGCTATGATCACCAATAGCCCCAGCACCAAGGTGATGTATGGAAACCACGAGCACGACTACAGCAGAGAATGCGCCGGTGATCGGCATTCTGGCTAATCTTCTCATTGTGGATGACGTCCCCTTTCCTGGTATGGAGCGGGCCTCGGTTACATACGATTATGTGAGCGCCGTAGAGGCCGCTGGCGGCATACCCGTGCTGATACCCGTTGTGGGTGGAGCCGGGACGATACGGCGGCAGATTGCCCTGGTTGATGGTGTCCTGGCAACCGGTGGCTATGACCCGGACCCGCTGCTGTGGGGTGAACAGCCGAACCGCAGGATAGAGTTTGTCTTCCCCGAGGTGGATCAGCACCAGATTGCCGCCGTACGTATTGCCACGGAGCTGGGAAAGCCGTTGCTCGGTATTTGCCGCGGCCTGCAGATCATCAATGTCGCCTTTGGCGGTACGCTCTACCAGGATCTTTCACTCATTCCGGACAGTTACATACAGCATTACCAGAAGAGCCCCAAGTACGCTCACGGTCATACGGTGACACTCGTCAAGGATTCTGCCCTGGCGAGGACGTTCGATACGGAAGTCATTGCGACCAACAGCTTTCATCATCTCGCCATCAAGGATATCGCTCCTGGTTTTACGGTGAGCGCGTATGCGCCCGATGGCGTCATAGAGGGCATCGAGCGGACCGCGGGCAGCTCGGTCCTGGCTGTGCAGTGGCATCCAGAAATGATGTATACCAAGCATCCTGAAATGCTGGCGATATTCTCGCGCTTTATTGATACCATCAAGGAGGCTGGACGGACGTAGAGTACCGGGTACGAAGTTTTGCTTCTGGCGGCCACAGGGCCGGCACATCGATTCGTGACTATGATCCTGCAGGAAATCTTAAGGAGGAATGAAATGAAGAGGAATATCCCTCTCGCGGCTTTGATTCTGGGTGTCCTGACAATGGCGCTGGTCGCACCGGTATTTGCCGGCACCGACCCGAACACGATTACCATCGCGTTGCAGGCCGACATCACATCGCTTGATCCAATGGGCCACAACGATATCTATTCAGAGAAGGTATCGTTTCTCGTATTCAATCGTCTGTTCAAGTTCGACACCAATTTCAAGGTGGTACCGGACCTCGTGTCGAAGTGGTCACAGCCTTCACCCAAGGAATGGCTCTTGACCATCAAGTCGGGCGTCAAGTTCCATGATGGCACCGAAATGACATCGGCTGACGTCAAGTTCAGCATGGACAGATCGAAGGAATCAGCCAGGGTCAAGCACGTGCTGAGCCAGGTTGTGAGCATCGCCATTGTCGACAAGTACACCGTCAAGGTGACCACCGCCGTGCCCTTTGCACCATTCCTGTTTACCTTGGCCCATGCCGGTGTCTCGATCGTACCGCAGAAATACGCCACTTCCGCCGACAACTGGAAGAACCCGATAGGCTCCGGCCCATACCAGTTCGTGCAGTGGGTATCAGGCGACAAGATCGTTCTCAAGAAGAACCCGAACTACTTCGACAAGGCCAACATGGCCCAGTCCGCGAACCTGGTATTCAAGGTGATTCCGGAAGCGACGAGCAGGACCATAGCGCTGGAAACCGGCGAGGTCGATGCCGTCCTCAGCCTGGATTCCAATGACGTCTCCCGCATACAGGCCAACAGCAAGCTCAAGGTCTACCAGAAAGCCGCGACCGACATCCAGTACCTGGGCATGAATGTGGAGAAGGCACCGTTTGACAACGTGATGGTCAGACGGGCCTTCAACTATGCCATCGACAAGGATGCCATACTACAGGTAGCCACAAACGGGTACGGCGAGGTCGCTACCTCGATCATCCCGAGCGCCTTGCTTGGCCACAAGGATGGTCCGTATTCCTATGACCCGAAAAAGGCCAAGGACATGCTCAAGGCCGCCAAGTTCGATTTTGGCCAGACCATCAAGCTCTGGGCGTATGGCGATGTAGGCAAGAAGAAGGCCGAGATCGTACAGGCCAATCTGGCGGACATAGGCGTCAAGGTCGACATCGATATTTTCGAGGTTGGCGCTTTCATCCAGGCTACCAACTCAGGCAACCAGGTGCTCTTCCTGCTCGGCTGGACCTCCAATCCTGATCCGGACTCCATGCTGACGCCGCTCTTCAGCAAGGACAGCATCGGTGCCCAGAATCGCACCAGATATGTGGACCCCAAAGTTGAGCAACTGCTGGCCGATGGGCGCGCAGAGCTGAATCTCGCCAAGCGCCAGAAGATATACAACGAGCTCAGCGACATCGTGATGCAGGATGCGACCTGGGTACCGCTGTTCACCGGCAACAACATCGTCGGTGCCAATGCCAAGCTGCAAGGCGTCGAGCTCAGCCCCCAGGGTTTGTGGAATCTTGAGAAACTGCACTATTGATGGATGAGTAGAGTCGGGGGTGCCGTATCATATGCCGCGGCACCCCTTTTGATTTTTCGGATCAGTGTTACAATGACCACAGATATGCGTGCGGGGGTATCATGATTCTTCGATACATTTTTAAAAGGAATGTGATGCTGTTGCCGGTCTTGCTGGGCGTCACCTTTCTGGTTTACCTGATCATCAGCCTGACACCCGGCGATGTGGCCGCAATGATGCTGGGGCAGGGCGCGACGAAGGAGTCCGTGGCCGCTCTCAGGCACGAGATGGGGCTGAATGACCCCATCATAATCCAGTATGGCCGCTATCTGGGGCGTTTGCTCCATGGTGACATGGGGCTGTCGTACGCGACCCAGAAACCAGTGGTGGATGAAATACTGTCGCGATTTCCAAACACGCTGGCACTTGCCTTCTGCTCAATTCTCGTATCGATAGCGATATCGATTCCGGTGGGCGTGATTTCGGCCGTCAAGCAATATTCGCTTGTAGACAATCTTGGAATGGTGCTCGCGCTGATAGGAATCTCCATGCCGTCATTCTGGCTTGGATTGATTCTCATCATCGTGTTTGCGCTGGGGCTTGGATGGTTTCCATCCGGTGGCGCCGACCAGCTCAAGAGCATTGTGCTTCCGGCGCTGACGCTGGGAGTGGCCTCTACGGCCAGCATAGCACGCACGACCAGATCGTCGATGCTCGAGGTGATACGGCAGGACTATATCAGGACGGCGAAAGCCAAGGGGCTGGGCAACGTGACGGTCATCCTGAAACACGCCCTGAGGAACGCCTTGATTCCAACCCTTACCGTGATCGGCCTTGAATTCGGTGAATTGCTAGGCGGAGCGATTCTGACCGAGACCGTGTTCTCATGGCCGGGGATCGGCCGCTTGATGGTAGAATCGATACAGAGAAAAGATACGCCTATGGTCCTGGGCTGCATCATCGTGTTCAGCGTGGCCTTCAGCGTCGTCAACCTGCTTATCGATATCTTGTACGCGTTCGTGGATCCCAGAATCAAGACAAGCTATTAAGGAACGGAGTATGACCATGGATCGTTCAGACATCGAAAAGAATACCCCGCCCCGAAGGAAGAGAAGAAGCCGGGGTGCTACGATATGGCGCAGGTTCAGGCGCAATCGGCTGGCCGTCGTCGGCTTGGTAATAATAGCATCACTTGTCCTTCTGGCCGTATTCGCCGATGTGATAGGCGACTATCAGACCAAGGCGATCAAGATGAACATGAAGGAACGGCATGTGCACCCGAACCTGAAGCACCTGTTCGGCACAGATGAATTCGGCCGGGATATCTTTGTGCGGGTTGTGCATGGCACGAGGATTTCCCTGTTTGTCGGCATCATATCGGTAAGCATCGCTCTGCTGTTCGGCGGCACGCTTGGCGCGATCGCAGGCTACTATGGCGGCAGGGTGGATACGGTGATAATGCGTATCCTGGACGTACTGCTGGCCATTCCTGGAATCCTCCTGGCCATAACGGTGGCGGCCGCATTGGGCGCCAGCATCATCAACCTGATGATCGCGGTCGGTGTGGCCAACATTCCGGGTTTTGCCCGCGTTGTCCGGGGCGCCGTACTCGGGGTCAAGAGCAACGAGTACATAGAAGCGGCCAGGGCGATAGGCTCGCCCAACTACAAGATCATATTCAACCATATACTGCCCAATTGCTTCGCGCCGATTATGGTATTTGCCACGCTGAAGGTGGCGACGGCGATCATGGCGACAGCGGGGCTGAGTTTCATCGGGCTCGGCGTCAAGCCACCGACACCCGAATGGGGAAACATGCTGGCCGCTGGCCGAGGCTTCATACGCGATCACGTACATGAGGTGTTGTTCCCCGGTATGGCCATCATGCTCTCCGTACTGTCATTGAACATGATAGGCGACGGGCTTCGCGACGCTCTCGATCCACGTCTCAAGTAGGAAGCCGGAACCATGAAGCACGATATATTGTCGATCGAAGATCTTGTAGTCGAGTATCGCACCGACGACGGCACGGCGCACGCCGTGAACGGGCTTGACCTGATGCTGGAGGCCGGCCAGACCGTAGGCCTTGTCGGTGAGACTGGAGCCGGCAAGACGACCACGGCGCTGTCGATCATGAACCTGATCCCAAAGCCACAGGGACGCATAACCCGTGGTCGCATAACGCTGGAGGATCAGGCCATCCTGCAACTCAGTGACAAGGAGATGCGGAGCATTCGCGGCGCGCAGGTGTCGATGATCTTCCAGGATCCAATGACAGCGTTGAACCCGGTGCTCAGTGTCGGTGAGCAGATTGCCGAAGTCCTGAAGCTCCACCAGCGCCTGTCGCATGAGGCTGCCTGGGCAAAGGCCGCACAGATGCTGCAGATGGTTGGCATAGACGGTAACAGGCTGGCCGAATTTCCGCACCAGTTTTCCGGTGGCATGAAGCAGCGGGTCGGCATAGCTATGGCGCTGGCATGCAATCCCAAACTGCTTATCGCCGATGAGCCCACGACCGCCCTCGATGTCACCATCCAGGCTCAGGTGCTCGATCTGATCATCGAGCTGAAGACCAGGCTTGGCATGTCGATGCTCCTTATCACCCACGATCTGGGAATAGTCGCCAACTTGTGCGACCATGTCGCTATCATGTACGCGGGCCGGATAGTGGAATACGGCAAGACAGCGGACATCTTCGACGACCACCGGCATCCGTACACGATGGGCCTCTTCAATTCGCTGCCAAAGATCAATGACCGCCACGCGCTGCTCAAGCCCATTCGCGGTTTGATGCCTGATCCATTCAACCTGCCGGCTGGTTGTCCGTTCCGTGACCGCTGCGACTTCGCGATGGATGTATGCGCCACGCAGAAACCTCCGCGGCGTTTGTTTGGCGATGGTCATTACGCCGAGTGCCACCTTGAAGAGGGGACCAAGCATGAGTGATAGCTTGTTGACGGTAAAAAATCTCAAGAAATATTTCAAGACGCCCAAAGGCATGCTGCACGCAGTGGACGACATCAGCTTCTCGCTGGAGCGAGGAAAGACGCTCGGGCTTGTTGGAGAATCGGGCTGTGGAAAATCAACCACGGGCAGGTTGCTGTTGCGCCTGATAGAGCCGAGCGCTGGCGAGGTCGTCTTTGATGGCAAACGCGTCTTCGATCTGGGTGGGACCCAGCTCAGGGATCTTCGCAAGGAGATGCAGATAATTTTTCAGGATCCGTTTTCTTCAATAGATCCGCGCATGAGCATCAGCGAGACTATAGAGGAACCCCTGCGCATCAATCGCATGTTTGCCGACAAGAAGGCCCGAATGGACAGGGTTTTCGAGCTTATGGCGATGGTAGGACTGGCGGATCGTTATGCTGATTCATATCCTCACGAACTTGACGGTGGCCGGCTGCAACGCGTTGGCATTGCCCGCGCCCTGTCGCTTAATACCAAGTTCATTGTCTGCGATGAACCGGTTTCTGCCCTGGATGTTTCGATCAGAGCCCAGGTTCTGAACCTGATGGGTGAACTGCAGGAAAAACTCGGGCTTACCTATCTTTTTATAACGCATGACCTTGCGGTGGTCAATCATTTCTCCGACGATATCGCGGTGATGTACCTGGGCAAGATCGTGGAGCAGTCGCCTGCAGAGGAGCTGTTCCTGAATCCGGTGCATCCGTATACCGAGGCGCTGCTGTCGGCAATACCACAGCCATCGATGACCAAGACCAACAAGAAGATAATCCTCAAAGGAGAACTGTCTTCCCCGATAGAACCAAAACCAGGTTGCCGGTTTGCCAGCCGGTGCATGTATGCCCAGGATGTATGCAGAAACGAGGAGCCGTTACTGCGACCGGTCGGCCAGGATCACCTGGTCGCCTGCCACCTCTTCTCGGCGCGACGGGAAGCGACGGCATGAGCACCGGCGAGCCGGCTGTCGATGACCGGTATGATGAGTATGGCTTGGCCGCCTTGCAGACCGCTATGGACGGCGGGCAGCTATCGTCATCGAAACTTGTAGCGTATTACCGCTCGAGGATCGACGCGCTTGATTCGCATGGCCCGGAACTGAAGGCGGTGCTGCAGGTCAACGCCGAGGCGGAGACGATCGCGATAAGGCTCGATGAGGAACGCGCACATGGGCATGTCCGCGGGCCTTTGCACGGCATACCGATCATGCTCAAGGCCAACATCAACACCGGCGATGGCATGGCGACAACCGCCGGCTCGCTGGCGCTCCATGGTTTTTGTCCAGGACGCGACGCCGCTTTCGTCAGGCGGCTACGCGATGCCGGTGCCGTGATACTGGGCAAGACAAACCTCAGCGAGTGGGCCAATTTCAGATCGACGCACTCCAGCTCCGGCTGGAGCAGCGAAGGCGGCCAGACCAGGAACCCATACGCGCCGGACAGAAGCCCCGGCGGCTCCAGCTCGGGCTCGGCTGTCGCAGTATCGGCAAATCTATGCGCGGCAGCGGTCGGCACCGAGACCGACGGATCCATAATCTCGCCAGCATCATTCAACAGCATTGTTGGCATCAAGCCGACCATCGGCCTTGTCAGTCAGGAAGGCATCATACCGATATCGAAGAGCCAGGACACGGCTGGCCCGATGGCGCGGACCGTGACCGATGCGGCCATCATGCTTGCCGCAATGGCCGAGCCGGAGGCACTGGCGCGTATGCGTTCCGGCCTGGTACCCGGTCCGGTGTCCGGGTTAGCGGGCGTGCGCCTCGGGTTCGCACCGTCGCAATCGGCCTTCCTGCCTTCAGTGACGGCCTTGATGCATGACGCGATGGATGTGCTGTCCAGCCTCGGCGCCGAACTGGTGGAAGTCGCATTGCCTGACGATCACGAGATGGAAGCGGCCGAGCTGGAGTTGATGCTGTACGAGATAAAGGACGGCTTGCGCGTGTATCTGTCGAGCTATGGATATAGTGACGGCCCCAGGACAATCGACGATATCATGGCGTTCAACCGCGAGCATGCGGGCACAGTGATGCCCTGGTTCGGTCAGGAGCTGTTCGAGCGGGCCGCGGGAAAGGGCCCGCTTGACGATCCCGCATACCTGCGCGCCAAGGAAATATGCCGCACTCATTCCCGCGATCAAGGCATAGATCGTGTGATGGATCTTCACCGCCTCGATGCCATAATAGGGCCGTCCGGCGGCCCGCCCTGGAAGGTAGATCATCTCTTGGGGGATCACTGTCTTGGTGGAACGGCATCATACCCTGCTGTCGCGGGGTATCCCAATATTACTGTTCCGGCTGGATTCATACATGGACTGCCCGTGGGTTTGTCCGTTTTTGGCAGGGCCTACTCCGAGCCAGTACTCATCGGCATCGCGATGGCCTTCGAGTCGGCCACATCAGCCAGAAGAAAGCCGGGGCTTGCCGCGGCGAGCTGAGCCTTGTCCACCGACGCAAGCCGCTTGCATCGTACTGCGCTGCCGGATGATACTGTGCGAGTCTGGAGGCGGTCATGTGGAATAGGCCAACACTGTTCATGATGTGTGCTCTTCTATTGGCCATGTTGGTTCCTGCATGGGCGCTGGATCTGCGCGACCTTGGCTTTGATACGAGCATATCGGAACTGCTGCTGCTTGAACGGCTCAACTACTCGGTTCGGTACGATGCTGCAGAGAAAATCAAGACGGACTGGAGCGGATCATACGACAGGATCAATACGGTCGAGATTGAATCTGTTGAAAATCGATATGCATTGTTCGAGAATGATACACTCCGCCGGGCCGATGTGGCCATACGCGGAACGGCCAATATCAGGAATGCCGTTTTCGATCTTGAACTTCTGAAGGGTCGGAGCACCAACCTGGGGATCTACCTTCATTCTGGCTTTGAAAAAGTGGCTATGGCTGTGTATGCCGACCTGCGGCCACGATTGCGCGACGGCTATACCATCAGGATAGCGGGTCATTCGCTGGGAGCCGCGGAGGCGATTATCCTGGGTATGCTGTTTGTCCGTGATGGCTATGTTGTGGAAAAGATAGTTGCGACGGCCCCTCCTAAGGTAACCGACGCCGATGGGTGGTCCGTTTTCGACACATTGCCGGTGATTCGCCTTGCCGAAGCCTATGATCCCGTACCCTTCTTTCCATCCGAGAACCTGGTGTACAAGCAAAACCCATATATACAGGGCGGCAAGGTGCTGCTCCTCCTCGATGGGCTTTCATTGACCGTCGTCGACGGCTCGTTCTACGACGACTTGCCTGAAGAGAAGAAGGCAGTGTATGCCGATGGCCAGGAGTTCGATGTAGCGGACCATTTTCTAAGAGAATATATCAGACGCCTGTTGTCAAAGGTAGACGGATTCGAATATGTCGATCCAGCGGAATGGGACCACCATGCCGTGCCTGCCAAGCGATAGTCCATGATACGCGCCTTTCTGCTCGGCCTGCTCGCGTCGCTTTTCTTCGCGGTTACGTTCGTATTGAACAGACAGATGGGAGTCGTGGGCGGCCACTGGATATGGACCGCGTCGATGCGGTTCTTCTACATGTTGCCGATGCTATTCCTCCTGCTGCTGCCTGGCAGGCGATACCTCAGGGTCATGGCAGAGATTCGCAAAAATGCTGTTGGCTGGCTGCTATGGAGCACGGTTGGATTCGGGGTATTCTATCTGTTCATTTGTCTGGCATCGACATACGGCCCATCGTGGCTCATTGCCGCGGCTTGGCAGATGACTATCATCGCAGGCGCTCTGCTGACCCCGCTCCTGTACGGCCGAGCCGGCACCCGCCGCGGGTTGCCGGCCAGACAACTGGTGACCGCGACGGTGATAATACTTGGTGTGCTCCTTGTGCAGTTCCGCTACGCCTCGACATCGAATGCGGGCAGCGCGATCCTGGGCTTTGTTTTTTCACTCGTTGCCGCGTTTGCGTATCCGCTGGGTAACCGCAAGATGATGCAGTTGACCGGCGGCAGGATCAATACGCTGGAGCGGTTGTTCGGCATGACGCTGTGCAGCATGCCGTTCTGGATAGCCCTGGCAGCGGTGGGCCTGGCCATGGGCATACATCCCACCGCGCTGCAATACGAGCAGACCTTTGTCGTAGCGCTGTTCGCCGGGATAGTGGCTACGCTGCTGTTCTTCCGGGCGACCGACATGGTGCGAGACGATCCCGGACATCTGGCGGTTGTGGAGTCGACCCAGTCCGGCGAACTTGTCTTTGCTCTGCTTGGCGGCGTGCTCGTGTACCATGACATGCCACCCGATGCGGCAGGATTCGTTGGACTGGCCATCGTCGTGCTTGGCCTCGTCATGAACAGCCTGTCGCCAGTGCGCAGGCCGTCATGACGTGCGACGGCTACTCCGCCTTGGCCCGCTTCTTCTTCAGCTCTTCCGCTTTTCTTGATACTCGATTCCAGACCGCCGATATGCCCATCGCCTTCTTGGCCATTGTCAGCGTAGCCCGGGCTTCCTCCCGCATGCGCATCGTGCCGTCATAGACCACTTCGTCGGCCAGACCGGATTGCGACTCGTAGTGAGCGCGGCGCTCGCGGATCGGATCGAGGAAGGCATTGAGTGCCTTGACCAGCTTCTGCTTGACCTCGACATCGCCGACTTTACCAGCTCGGTAGCGGGTCTTGAGGTCCTCAATCTCGGCCTTGTCCGGGTTAAAGGCATCGTGGTATTGGAATACGGGGTTGCCTTCCACCGTGCCTGGTATGTCGGCGCTGACGCGGTTGGGGTCAGTGTACATAGACATGACACGCTTCTCTACCGTCTTCGCGTCATCCGACAGGAAGATGGCGTTGCCCAATGACTTGGACATCTTTGCGTTGCCATCGGTGCCGACCAGCGAGCCATACTCCGACACCAGCACGTCGGGAATCGGGAATGTGTCACCATAGAGATAATTGAAGCGGCGGGCAATTTCCCGCGTCACTTCGACGTGGGCCACGTTGTCCTTGCCCACCGGCACGAGGTGGGCACGTGGAAGCAGTATGTCGGCAGCCTGCAGGACCGGGTACCCGAGGAGCCCAAACGGCATCTCCTCGATGCCGGCACCCTGTGCCATTTCCTTGAGGCTGGGCACGCGTGACAGACGCGGCACGGTTATCAGGTTCTGGAAGAACAACGCCAGCTCGATGACCTCGGGCACCGCTGACTGCAGGTATATGACGCTGCGTTTCGGGTCGATGCCGCAAGCCAGATAGTCCAGTGCCGCCGAACGGACGTTGTCCGCCAGGGCCTCGATGTTCTCCTTCTCGGGCTTGGTTGTCAGCGTGTGCAGGTCGGCTATGATGAAGAAGCACTCGTACTCGTCCTGCAGCCTGACGCGATTGGCGAGGCTGCCTACATAATGACCCAAGTGCAGTTTTCCGGTCGGGCGGTCGCCCGTCAATATTCTCTTGCGTTCCATAGTGTGTCTCCGAAAGAAAGAGCTGTGGTTTGAATCTGCCCGCAAGGGGCTTCAGGCGGGAATCATTGGAATGGCGGGACGTCTATCAGGGGTGCCATACCCCGTCGGCATGGCGGCTTGCTACGCTCGCCGAGCCGGACGGACCGCCGGTCGCCAGGACCAGGAGTCCGATGAGGAGGCATGGGATTGGCTGACCGCGGGAGCGGTTCGACGTATATCCATGAGTCGATTCTATACCGAGATGCGGCCGTAGGGCAAGACGCGGTGAATCGAAATTTCCGGACTCAATCGCGGCCCGAGCCGCGCAGGATCTGGCCTTGCGCGATCACGAAACCCAGCTCTTTCGCAGCATTTCAAGTTTCTCCCGCCTGTTCAGGACTTGGGTGCACTCGTCCCAGCCGGAGACATCCTCTATCCGGCTGTAGCGTTCGTCGAAGGCGTGAAATGGCTTGACCTCATCAAGCCGTTGCCTGGCTTGCTCGATATTGCCAAGGGCCACCTGGACCCAGACATCGGAGAGGACGTCGGGGATCTGGCCGAACATCTTGCGTATTTCTTCCAAACGGCCGGAAAGCGCCTGATGTACTTTTTCTTCGACAGAGGGGGAGTACCTGAGATTGAGAATGTTGACGGCGGAACGGACCTGCCCGATTCGCTGGATGCGCCCCTTGCGCTGCTCGAGGCGGGTAGGATTCCAGGGCAAGTCGACGTTGATCAGGGTGCCGAGCATCTGCAGGTTGAGCCCTTCGCTGGCCGCGTCGGTGCCGACCAGCAACTTCAAGTCACCGGTCTTTACCATCAGCTTGATGTCTTCGCGTTCCTTGCGCAGGAAGCTGCCGCCCGAATAGATGCCGGAGTTGTTGCCGCCCGCATACAGACCTATCGGCTGTCCGGGGAAGGCATCCCTGATCTGCTCTGCCACCCAGCGCGCGGTGTCCAGGTACTGGGAGAAGAGTATGCAGCCGGCCTCGGCCCACTGCCTGTCCACCAGGTACTCTTCTATGCGTGCCCACTTGGGGTCGGAACCGGGGCCTGCTTCCAGTCCGGCCTCGAGCGCGCGGCCGCATTCTTCTAGCTTCTGGCGCATCTCCGGCGTCAGGTTGCGCAGGCTCATATCCTCGGAGTCCGGGGAGGACAGGGAGCTTCCGGTGTACAGGTCATCCTCACCCGCGCTGTCTTCCTCGTCGGGTTCGTCGACATCTTCCCAGTCATTGAGCATGCGGTTCACGGTCGATAGGCCCGCGTGGAGCGAGCTGCCTATGCGCCGCAGCAGCATGGTCTTGAAGAACCCGGCCGACTTGACCCGCGCGGCGAGGAGCCTGCAGAATTCCTCGGCGGCTTTGTAGGCCTGCCTCGCATAGCTGTCCAGGATCACCGGTTCATCCTCGCCATGCAGTATCACCGCAACGGGCAAGAGGTACGGCGTGTTGGTCTGCGGGTTGATCGCCTTTTCCAGGTACTCGCGGGTTCGCCGGACGATGCACCGCAGGAAGGGATGGTGCCTGTCGAAGAGCGAGAGGGTGGCGAGCCTTCCGGACACCTGCTGCGCGGGACTCAGGTCTATCCACGCCGCGTTCGCCACGGATTGCTGAGGCTGCATGCCCAAGGTCTTGCGAAGCTTGACGAAGACGGCATCCTCCCATTCCGGCGGGAATGGATTGCGGAGCCAGCTCCACAGGGCATCCGGTTCGTCAGGAGGATCTGCTTCGCCAAGAATATATGGCAGCGCCTTCTCCGGTTGCCTCCAGTGGGAACCCGCGCTACCCAGCACATGGTCGTTGCCCTGTGACAAAAGCCACAGCAGATCCCAGGCCTCGATGGGGTGCAACTGCACCGGTGTGGCCGTGCCCATCAGCATGGAGCGGGTCTTGGGTGCGAGCTTGTAGAGGAAGGCATACAGCCTGTTTGCTTCAGTCTCCGGATTGTTGATGCGCGGTCCGCGTTCGGTTTCTTTAGGAAGCTTGGCGCGGCGGGCTCGGTGGGCCTCGTCGACGATGACGCAGCTCCAGTCTATGCCCAGGAGCGAATCTACCTGTGAACTGCCGTGCACCACCAGACCCTGCGATACCAGGCCGATGCGCCGGGGGCATTCCATGAGCGGGTTCTTGGTCGAACCGGGGTATTCGAGACCCTGCTCGTCTATCCACTGGCGGCCATCCCAGCGGGCGCTGGGTACGTCGAGAAGGTCCCACAGCTCGGTCTGCCACTGCTGCATCAGGGTCCTGGGTAGCAGTGCCAGCACCGGCTTGTCGTCGTACAGGCTCATCAGCTGCGCCGCGACGCCAAGCTGGACGGTCTTGCCCAGGCCGACCTGGTCTGCGAGCACGAAGCGTGCGCCGTATGACTTGTGCGCCTGCCAGGCTACCTGTATGAAGTACTTCTGGTGCGGCCAGAGGCCGAACTCCCTGCGGAACACTGGCGTCTCGATAGCGGCGGCGGCCGGTATTGCCTCCGGGTCCTTCTTCCAGCCGTCCAGGTCGATCTCGGTCCGGTGGACGAGGCGCACGACTTCCTTGATGACGGCGTCGGCCAGGGGGCGGGCGAGTGGGTCGTCCCACAGCCGGTTAAACTCGGCCTGCACCCAGTCGCATGCCTCGGGGCTGTCGTCCTCCCAGACCAGCTCGTAGTTGAGGTTCCAGCCGGCGAATGTCTCGTTGGCGCTGCCCATGAAGCTACAGCGGCTGCCGTCGGGGTATGTGATGACGCCCGCCTTGCCGTGCACGAGGCCAAATACCTCGTCGGGCAGCACCCGCACCTCAAGCTTGCCCGAGCCGAGCAGCCGCAGCAGGCGTTCCAGGCGGTCGCCGCCACGCCTGGCCAGCAACGCGGGGTCGTTCTTGAAGAAGCTGAGCTTCTGGGCCTGCTCAGCGGTAGCCACATCGGAGGCCTTGATGTCCGCGTTGCAGAGCATACGCACCGTGCCGGCTATGCCCTCGAAGGCCTCGCCGGCGACCTCGAACAAGGAGCTGTCAAAGTAACCGGCTATACGGTCGTAGCTCTGCGCGCCGGCGAGGCGCGCGGACAGGAAGGCGGTGCCGGTGGGACTGCGTTTGCGCTGGAAGACGTGGCGCCTGATCATATCTCTCCCCGTATTGGCAGGAAGCCCAGGCGGTCAAGCTGGCGCAACACCATCCGCATGAGCGGGCTGTCATGGATGCCCAGATTATAGGTACGTTCGGTATCAGGCGCGCTTACCAGGAGCCTGCGTTTCCGCAGTTCAGCAAGGATACGGGAGGTCTGCACGGTGCCGACACCAAGGTCAAGGTCGCTGTTCTTGATCCGGGGGCTTTCCAGAGTGGTCAGCAGCACGATTTTTTCCTTGTCCGACAGCCCATTCTTCTGGTGAAGCTCGATAATGGCCGGTTCCAGGACATTTTTGGTCAGCCAAGGATAGTCCAGAAGCTTGTTCACCTTGTCCAGTTCGCCTTTCAGACCCGCAAGTACATACTGGCACCACGACAGGAGATCGGCATCGCCGCCACGGTCGGCCCGTGCCAGGTGTTCGTAATAGGCATTACGGTCAGTGCAGAATACCGCGGTCGGGTTGATGAGGCGCGCCACCGGTTCCGTGCTTCCGACGCGGAAACCTGCCTTCAGGAGCAATGCGTAGGTGAGGAGGCGTACTGTCCCGCCATTGCCGTTTGAAAAAGGATGAATCCAGGCAAAGCGGTGATGTGTCAGCGCGATCTTGATAAGGTCGTACTTGCCGGGGTCATCCTTGTCCAGAAACGCGAACAGTTCGTCCATCAGGGGCTGCACATCCGATGCTTCCGGCGGTTGGTGCCCGGCGCTGCTGATGCGGACCGGCGTGATCCGGTAGGTGCCGGGGCTGGCATCTCCCTCGGCGGCAACGGACAGGGATGCCGTGACCACGCGGTGCAGTTCCCGGACCAGGCGGTGATCGATGCGGAAGTTCCCGGGATCGGCTGACCAGACCGACTCCACCCAGGCCAAGGCCTGTTCGATGTTCAGGATTTCCTGTACCGTTTCGGCCGGCTTCCGCACGGCTGCTTCCTGGTCAAGCCACTCGGCTATGGTGGTCCGGTTGCCTTCTATGCGCGCTGACCCCAGGCTTTCGAAGATGTGGAACAATTGCTTGAGCTGGAAGAACAATTGTGGAGGCGTCGTTCCACCCAGGACAAACTTCCGCTGGTGATCCAGTTCCAGGATCAAGTCTGTCAGGGAATCGTCGAATTCCGGCCGCACAAGCCGCAAACGGAATGAATCCTGCCGTGGCACATTTGCCTCCACCATACAAGATGATTTTACATTGGATGAACTCTATTATATTCCATACAAGCAATAACGACAAGAAATATATATTGACTATTTATCATGCGTCACGTGGAACATATATCATGCGCCAGCCTGGCTCCCCGCATAGTCGTTGGTCACGAGGCCCGCCAGGAGGGCGGCGGCTTCGGCGTCGGACTTCCAGTGCTCCATGCCTGCGTGGCTGCCCATGCCTGACAGGTAGCCCAGGATGGCGAGGAGGTCGGCGCGGCGGCTCCAGTAGTCAGGCCTTTCGGCTTTCAGGTAGTTGAGGCCCTCGCGCGGGCTATCGGCGCGGGCGGTCTCGTGGATGGCGAACAACAGGTGGCGCAGTATGGTGGCGCCGAAGCCGTCGCCGCCCAGGCCCGCCCGCTTGAACTCGGATGGCGTCTTGAAGCGTGCCTGGTTGGCTGCGGTATCACCGAGGAGGTTCTTGTACTCCTGCACGCCGAAGCCGCGGGCCAGTTCCTGGTAGGCTCCCTGTCGGCCTTCGCGGTGCTGCTCCAGTTCCAGGCCGCGCAGGTACAGGCGCTCCTGGTTGTCCAGCGATCGCCATACGTGCTTCTCGAGGCCGCGCGGCACCAGGTAGCCGGCGGATATGCTGACGGCGCGTTCTATTATCTTCTCGAACCCGCTCTTCTCGTTTTTGGTGCGGGGGCGGAACAGTTCTATCTTGATGTCCAGGCCTTCAATCCCTGAAAAGCCTGTGAGCACCTTGAGGGCGGCGGCGTAGGCGCCCAGCTGGTAGTCGGTGTCGCCGAACTGCGGGTGGTTGGCGTCGTCCACCCGGCGCATCTCTGACATCTGCTCCCGGACAGCGTCGTCGACCATCGGTATCAGTTCGTCGTTCCAGACGGTGCGGGTCTGTGTACGCTTGCGCAGCACCAGGAGCACCGTGCCCTGCACGTAATTACCCTGCTTGAGGCCGCTCGTCGTCTCGGTGCCTATGGTCCACGCGGCGGTCACCTGCAGGCCGGCGGCCCAGAGTATCATGCCCAGGTCTGCCCATACGCCCGAGTCCTGGTGGGTAAACATCACCACCTGCCGCCCGTCGGGGTTCATGTGCGCCGCCAGGTTGGCGTAGATGTCGACCATGGCCTGCTTGAAGTCCTGCCCGTCGCCCTTGACCGCCAGCGCGGAGCGCGAGTCGGCGTACCACTCGGGAAAGAGCCTGGGCAGTTGCTTCTCGTACCAGGCGAGGAAGAAGTCGGCCAGTTCGTGGTAGTTGACCGCGTCGGCGTAGGGCGGGTCGGTAATCCAGTAGTCGGCGTTCCAGGTGACGTCACGGGCGTCATAAGGTAAAATTGAGACAAGCGAGTCTACCCTGATATCCTTTGATAAAGATTTGTACAACTCCTCAAGCTGAATCAACCCTCTGATTGCTGGGTTATAAAGTGTATTTAAGGCTTGATTAGAAAAAGTCTGTGCAAAAGTCCCAATACCGCCGCCACGTGCTAGATTCGGAATCCATTGACATAGTCTTGAGTTCCAATTGCTACAATATCCAATAGCGATGGAATTTTTCGTCAATGCATCCAAACTTGAAGTAACCTCATGAATCTTTTCGCTAAGAAGGCCCAACTCAAGTAGTTGCCGCGGATGGAACAGATGGTGCCAATGGGTCCAACCACGCTCCCGGATTGGCTGGGTTGTATTGAAGCCTGGCACTATTTTTATCGCCGGTACGAATCCCCGCTCTTGCCAGTCGGCGAAGCGTTCGCGCAGCAGGGCCAAGACCTTGGCCTCCCGCTCCAGGTCGGCTCCGGTGACGCTCCGGTACGGTCTGTCGCCGGCGGGCGTCACCCAGCGCACGCAGTATAGCCGCTCCTGGAAGGTGTCGTCTGGCCGAGGGACCAAATCGTCGTTTTCCCACAGCCGCAGGCCGTAGACTGAATCTCCATGCTTGCGGCTGTCGCCGCGCAGGCCGGCTATGCCGTAGCGCTTGCCAGTCTCCGGACAAACTAGTTCGCCCTTCTGCACCGTGCCTGCCTTAGCCGCCTTCATTTGCGCGTCGCTGGCGCCGGTGATGATATCTATATCGTAGTTACCCTTGGCCTCGTTCTTTTTGAGAACGGCGACAACGTTGTACTTTTCGCTTATCACCCACGCGGGCGCCAGGGGCACCCACAGTCCGGTGGCGGGGCTCTGCGCTTCCACGCAATACAGGTAGGCGTCGGCCCGGTTGCCCTTGCCGTCGTGCTCTATGCCCCAGGCGGTGATCTGCTCGTCAGCTACCTTCCAAGCTGCTTCTTGGGCGGCTTTCACTTGCTTCTGCACATCAGGCCCACCGCCTATCAGGTGCACAGCGGCCCAGGTAAGCAGAGTGGCGACGGGGTTCAGGTCGCTGCCCCAGGCTTCAAGGCCCAGACGAGCGGCCTCGAAGGGTATGCTGCCGCCGCCGCAGAACACATCGCCCACCCTGGCGGCGTGGCCCAGGGCCTTCTGTGACAGTTGATTGAACAGTTCGGGCAACGTCGAGGCCTGCGTGCCCAGCCGCCGGTTTATGTCTGCCCAGGCCTCGGGTCCCGGGCCGTCCAGCTCCTCGGGCCGACAGCAGTACTCCAGCTTGTCCTGATATGACAGGCGCGCGAAGGCGCGGGCTTCTAGGGCTTCCTTGGCGGATTTGTCCGCGCCGCGCGCCCACTTGGACTTGGCTCCTTCACCGCGGTCTATCAAGCCCTTGGTATCATCTTCTCCCAACATCAACGCGACCTGGTCGGCGCCTAGCGGCTTCGTCTTGCGGCGCCACAGGCCGTCCTCGTCCATCGTCAGTATTGTAAGGAACAGCTGCCGGTCGGCGGCCGGGTCATCGCTCGCGGGCAGGAGGAGGCCCAGTATGGTTGCCCGGACCAGGATAAGAGGCTTGCGGCCCCACCACTTGCCCAGCCCGGTCAGGGTCTGGCCGCTTCCCGCCTTGCGCTCCTTGTAGCTTTCCATCGACAGGATCTCGAGGGGGAACTGGGTTTCTATGAAGGGGGTGTGGGTGGGCATTTTTTCTCCTGTCAGTCGTCGTCAAGGTTTAATTAGATGCATCCAATCCGTTCACAAGGCGGACTATACCCTCTTTCATTAATGAAGAACCGAAATTTAGGAGCAGCCCGAGTTTATAGCCGGATACTTTCAAGTAAGTAATAACTTGTTTTTTATGGACAGGCAGCAATTTTTCGATGGATTTAAGTTCGATGATCAGTTTTTTCTCGACAATAATATCAGCGCGGAAACTATCATGCACTATCATGCCGTGCCAGAGCAAAGGCAGCGGGACCTGTCGTTCTACATGAAGACCTTTTATCCCAAGCTCATAGACAAGGATCGATTCATAGGCGCTCTCCAACAACCCAGGGCCCAAGCTCTTGTGAATGTTGATACTTGTATCCACAACGATCGTGGCCAGCTCGTTTTCTGTCATCGATCAGCCTTTGTGCCGGGAAGATAATAATGTGTCGCGCAAAGGCGCCAAGAACGCCAGGGGAGAAGGATAGACGTAAGGGTTCCTATTCAATTCAGCACTCCTTCGCGTGCTTTGCGGCTCTGCGCGAAATATTCTTTTCCTCGCGGACCTTTCTGCCGGGAAGATCAGGAATGTGTCGCGCAAAGGCGCCAAGAACGCCAGGGGAGAAGGATGGGTGTAGGGGTTCCTATGCAATTCAGTACTCCTTTGCGTGCTTTGCGGCTCTGCGCGAAATACTCTTTTCCCCGCTGAGCCTTTGTGCCGGGAAGATCAGGAATGTGTCGCGCAAAGGCGCCAAGAACGCCAGGGGAGAAGGATAGACGTAAGGGTTCCTATTCAATTCAGCACTCCTTTGCGTGCTTTGCGGCTCTGCGCGAAATACTCTTTTCCCCGCTGACCTTTCTGCCGGGAAGATAGGAATGTGTCGCGCAAAGGCGCCAAGAACGCCAGGGGAGAAGGATAGACGTAAGGGTTCCTATTCAATTCAGTACTCCTTCGCGTGCTTTGCGGCTCTGCGCGAAATACTCTTTTCCTCGCGGACCTTTCTACCGGGAAGATCAGGAATGTGTCGCGCAAAGGCGCCAAGAACGCCAGGGGGGAAGGATAGACGTAAGGGTTCCTATTCAATTCAGCACTCCTTTGCGTGCTTTGCGGCTCTGCGCGAAATACTCTTTTCCCCGCTGAACCTTTGTGCCGGGAAGATAGGAATGTGTCGCGCAAAGGCGCCAAGAACGCCAGGGGAGAAGGATAGACGTAAGGGTTCCTATTCAATTCAGTACTCCTTTGCGTGCTTTGCGGCTCTGCGTGAAATACTCTCTGAATCACTTGCATTGTGTTCCAGACTACAGCCCGAATATACAGGACCTACCGATTCCGAGTTTCCGGTCAGGTAAACCAAGACTAATGAACCAGCGCCAATTCATCTTTCAATGCCTTTTCAACAAAATTATTGATTGACAGATTCATCTTCCTGGCTGTAATTGCGACTTCTTTATGCAATTCTGGTGTCAATCGCAAGTTGAATTTACCGGAATATGGTTTCTCCGGAGCTACTCCTTCTGCTTTGCACCAATTGATATAATCATTGATGGAATCTTTGAATGCGCCTTCTATTTCTTCTACCGTTGTCCCTTGGAACGTTATGACATCCTTGGTGTTTACAACATCACCATGGAATATTTTGGCATCCGAATCGTATTCGACTATTCCAATGTATCCATTATACTCCATCATATTCCAACCCCCGCATTCTCTAAAAATCTCCTGACTGAAGTTACCGCGCCTTTGTCTGTCACTTTGCCAGGATGCGGTCTATGAAATACCGCACGAACATCATTGAGTTTTATCCTGATCCTGGAGCCAGCTCCTTCGCTGATGTCTGCCCCAAGCGCAACCAATAGGCTTTCTATATCCTCCCATACAATATTGGATTGCACTGGCTTTTTGAAAATATTTTCCAGCGTCCTCAAGTTTTTTGAGTTCATATAATATGGTACTGTTATTTGGTACTACTGTCAATCAATTTTATTTCATTGGACGATTCGGCATGCAGGGCTTGTTTGGCACGTTTGAGCAGGGGCATGGGGACCTCCAGATATAATCCGCTCAATCCACGAGCATTTCCCGAAGTATAGCCTTCACCTGCAGGATTTCATCATCACGTATCCGGCCAACCTTCTTGATCAACCGGCTCCTGTCCACGGTCCGTATCTGGTCAAGGACTATCCAGCCTCGCTTGTCCTGGAATTCCAGTTCCACGCGTGTCGGATATGCATGGGATTTGGTTGTCATCGGGGCTATGATGACGGTTCCTATCGTGCTGTTCATCTCATTGGGCGACACGATTACACAAGGCCTTGTCTTCCGGATATCGTGGCCCTTCGTCGGGTCCAGGTCGATGAGGAACACTTCATATTGGTTGATTACCACTGCCATTCAAAAGTCCCTGAAGCGGTATCATCCGTGAGCAAGTGCGAATCTTCTTTGTTCGCACTCATTTCTTTGAAGGCTTCTTCCCACCCGCAACGGGGTTTGTTGTTGACGGGCTTCAATACGAGCCGCTTGTCCTCAACTTCCATCTCCAGTTGGTCTTGTATATGGAGTTGCTCCAGGATAGCCTTGGGAAGCCTGATTCCCTTTGAATTGCCGATAGCGACTACCGAAACCAGCATGGTGAATCTCCTTATTGTAATTATAATGTGATTACATAGTCTTGTCAAACCGTTTCACTATTGGCTTATTCATCTCCAGCACTATTCCATATCCGAAAACAGCGTCAGCTCGAAATCGCTGGAGCGCCTGCGTATCACCGAATCGGCTATGGGGTTCTCGGTCAGGGCATAGCGCACGGCCTTGCGCCAGCCGCGACCACGGCCCTTGAGGGCGTGGCCGGTGGCGGCGTTGGTCATCGTGTACAACCACCAGCGTTCCTCCGGGGAGAGGCCAAGCCAGTTCTTTACCGCGTTGGGAATCTCGTTGGGGTCGCAGTCCTCTATGGCCCAGCACAACAGGACCAGCTCCTTGCCCAGGTTCCTGTCGACGGCTACGGCACCGCTCCTGGGCCACTTGCCGTTGGGCACGCCGTGCCGAATCAGGCGCCGGTTGAACTCGGCCTTGGTCTCGTCCGCTATGTCGTTCCACTTGTAGCGCGGCAGGAGCACCTTGAGGTCCTTGTTCCCTTCGCCCAAGCCTGCTGCCTCCCAGGGCGCTATCATGTCGTGCCACTCGAAGTTCTCGGTGATGGCGATCATCCCATCAGCCTTGGAGCCGGACGGTATGTGCACCGCAAAGAAGTGGGGGGTCTTTTCCGGCGAAAAGCCAAAGCCCAACCAGGTTCCGGCGATCACTGGTGCCACTCTGCCTGGTCGATGCTCAGGCGGTCCTTGTTCTGCCAGTCGAGCAGGGCCTGACCTTGGTCAAAGTATATCTGTAACACCGTCAGCGTACCGTTTGGGCGTTCCAGTATCGCGTTCAGGCGCTCCCACATTGCTATCAGTTCTTCGCCGCTCCTGCGCACGCCTTCCGGTAGGGTATATGCCAACTCTTCACCAGTGGCTGCAGAGAAACAGTTGATCGTGACATTGTCGGCCGTTCCGCCAGACTCTCGTATGCGGTTCAATATCTGGAATGCCTCCGCGGTGGGTTTGTTGGCGAATCGCTTGTGTGTCTTCCACACCAGGGGTTTGACCGGATCAATCGGTCGCGGACCTGTCACAGAGCCGACGTTGAAGCTGGCAACCTGGCTCTGGATGCCCCTGTGCTCGGCGACGGCCTGGACGAGCTTGGTGCCCGCCGGCAGCGGGAACGGGCCGTCGTATACCGAGCCTGACTGCCGCGGATCGCTGCCACTGGTGGTGTACCGTATGGGCACGCCTACGGGTATCGAAACAAGTTCAAAGAACTTCGTATCGCCCTGCGTGTAATCGCGCCCCTTTACATCGATGGTGTTCTTCCAGACAAATGGACTTCCAACTGGTGCAGGCGGCACGTTTTCGTCTATGCACAGGAACGACACAACCAGATCCGTGGTCACGAATTCGCCGTAGCTCGGCACGGGTTCGGAAGCGAGGCTGGGACTGCCACCGCCAATCTCATACAGCACCTTGGTGCCGCCGGTCGGCTTTATCTCGAGCACAGCCTCGCCGGTTTCAATATCGCGGTGCTTGAGGCTCACGCGCACGCTGGTGGTTTCCTTCTCGAAAGGACCCCTGCGCACCAGGTTGCCTTCGTCTTTCCAGAGACCGTTGGCTATGGCGAGGCGGCGGACATCGTCGAGCATATCCTTGTGGTGCCATTGCCATTCGGGCTTTACCGCCGCGCGCTTCTTGATGTCGCTCCATGGCACCGGGTTCTGGTTGTCAAAGAGCCTATCCTCTATCTTCTTGACCCACGATTCCGATGCTTTCTCGCCGGAGAACTTGCTTATCGCCTCGAGGGTCTTGCGTATCTGCGCCTCGGGATCATACTTGTTGTTCTCGAAGGCAAGATTGATCGCTTCGCTCCGCAGTCCGCCCTTGCTGGGAAACACCAGCAGCTGGAAGGTCTGTTGTATCGCACTGCGCAATGCAAGGAGGATCTTGTTACGGTTGCGTATCGCTTCCTCTCGTTGTGGGTCGCGCGCGCTTAGGCCTTCGCTCTCCTGTTCCGCCATGATGCCCTGAATGGCCTTGTAGAAGGCGGCGTTCTTGAGCACTTCTTCTCTGGTGTCACGGTCGCCGGTCAGGAACAGGATGCGGTTCCTGTACTCCTGGCTGTCGAACCAGGTCTGCCATTCCGGGTGCAGCGGCCTGGCGCTCGTCGCCTGCAGATATGGATCGGTCAGGATCAAGGTCACCTTGCCGGGCTGTATGTCGATGTCGTCAAGGCCGGGCAGTGTCTTGATATCCTGGTACACGTCGCCGAGGGTAGGCTTGAACAGCTCGTGCAGGTGGGTGCGCAACTCCTGCATCTTGTTTTCGTTGTTGTACGCGCTGACCATCGCATGCAGCTTGGCAGCCAGGTTCTGCACGTTCTTGAAGTACAGGAGTCCTGCGTTTGACAGGTGCAGGTACCAGGCCAGGTTGGGAAGCTGCTCCAGCACGTCGGTGCGCAGGCGGCTGATGTCCCGTCCGGGCGCGCACAGCCAGCCTATCACCTCGGTGTCCTTGAGGCCGATTATGGCGCTTGTCGCGGTGCTCAGGCTGGAGATATAGATGAGCTTGGCTGCGTCCTGCGCGTCCTGCCCCGCGCCGAGCTTGGCGTCAAGGAGCTCCGCGTTGGAGTGGCCGTTGTTGGCCAGGTCCTTGCGGACCGCCTCCAGCAGGCTCGGATTGATACTAGTGAACTCCGAGAATATCCGCTCGTCGTTCAGGTCGATGTCGTACGGATGGATCAGTGAGAGGTTCTTCGCCTTACCCGTTTCCCACAGATTGGCTACGATGGCGCGCATCAGGCGCAAGAGGCCTCGGGTCTGCTGGAAGCCGGGATTTGACTTGAAGCGGCCGTATAGGTCCCGCAGCGAGAAATGGAAGGGGTAGCTCTCGCGCAGCTCGGATGCGAAGGCTTCCGGCGATGCCGCCGTCAGGTCCATCTGTTTGGCCTTCTTGACGGCCTCCGCATAGGCTACGGCCACCTCGTCCCTCACGGCAAGGTCTGGCAGCTTCTCGAACAGACGGGTGCGCAGGATGTGGTAGACCTCCTCGCCCTGCGCCGCCACCGGCTCCAGCGTCAGCACGCTGCGCTTGGTCTCCATGTTTAGGTCGTCGAGCGCCTTGATCATGCCGGCGTCCGCGTACGCCGAGCCGGACAGGTCGGAAATAACGATGACGACGTTGGACAGCTCGTCCCTGTTCGCCGCCACCATGAGGTTGGAAATCGCCGTGGTCGTCAGGTCTGCCAGGTTTGAATCGCCGACCTTCTTGGCTTTGGCCTGGACAAAGTACGGAGGCAGTTCGTCGAGGAGTATGATCGTTGGCTCGCCCTTGAGCAGGTTTTGCCACGAACTGACCCCCGGCGGCTGGAGCGGTGAATACAGGTCGCTGAAGAGCTCCTTCTTGCCCAGCTGGTCGGCCAGGGCGCCCCAGATGCCGAATTTGTAATCCGACTCGCGCCCGTCGAATCCGATGACCCGCACGGGGCTGGATCCCAAGTCCTTGTCTTTCCAGAATGCCTTGCGTAACCTCGGATACCGGGCCAGCAGCCCCAACGCTATCATGTTGTGCGTCTTGCCGCCGCCCATCGATTGCGAAAGCAGGAAGGTTGAAGCCTGATTGTTGATGCCGACGAGGCGCTCAAAAGCCTTGTTGACCAGCACCTTCATGCCGTTTGTAACGAAGTTTTCCTCGAAAAAGGCTGAAGCTGTATCTTCCGAATACTTGCCGTCAAAGAGGTCGCTCAGCTGGAGGACGACATCGCGCCGGTCTTGGTCAAAGGTGCTCTGCCGTGGGGTGCAGACATCAAGAATGCTATGGTTCATGGGAGCCTCTATTCATGTATCAGCGGATGCTTTTAAATTTCCGGCTCGGATTATAGCACGACATCGTAACAGCGGCGAATCATTAGCCGCGTCCATGGGGCAAAATGATCCAATCCTCCAGCAGGAGGCTCCCGCTTCCGAGGCTGTCAGCGGAGATCAATGAGAACAGCAGCAGTGCCGCGCGCACCTGGGCCACGCCTGTAGCCAAGACATTCGTCGCGGTGTCGAAGGCCTTGAAGTGCGCCGTGCTCGAGGGCGAACAGGGACTTGAGGCAGTCGAACAGCACGCCATGCATCGAGCGTGGCTTTCTATCCCGACAGCTTGTCATGCTACGCGTTCTGTCGGGCAGCGCCATTCTCAGGCCAACCTCTGATCGATAGGGAAATGAGCGGCTAGTTCGTCGAACCTTGTTGCTTTTTTTTATGGATACCATCCCAAGTAGTGAGAATGGTAGCATCTATACCACTGATAGTAGTGTTCTTGCGCAGCAACAAGGTTCGACGAACTAACTGACTTTCTCGAGGTTCCCGTCTACGGCTTTCCAATCCACGACGTTCCAGAATGCTGCGATGTAGTCGGGGCGCCGGTTCTGGTACTTCAGGTAATACGCGTGCTCCCACACGTCCAGTCCGAGGATCGGAACCAAGCCGCGGGACAGTGGCGAATCCTGGTTGGGTAGAGCGAGTATGCTGAGTTTCTTGTCTGCGCCGGCACAAAGCCAGGCCCAGCCGCTACCGAACAAATTGGATGCTGCCGCTCCGAACTCCTCCTTGAAGGCCGCGATGGAACTGAACTCGCCTTCGATGGCGCGCGCGAGGGCTCCTTTGGGATCGCCTCCCCCCGAAGCTGACAGAGTTCGCCAGAAGAGGCTGTGGTTGTGGTGTCCGCCGCCGTGGTTCCGCACCGCGCCGCGAATCGCTTCGGGCACCGCGTCGAGCGATGCCAGCAACTCCTCGAGCGTCTTGCTCTGCAAGGCCGGCGCCTGTTCCAGCGCGGCGTTCAGCTTGGCGACGTAGGTGCCATGGTGTTTGTCGTGATGTATCTCCATGGTTCTGGCGTCGATATATGGCTCGAGAGCGTCAAAAGGATACGGCAATGAATCGAGTACAAATGACATAAAACCTCCCCGCACGGCAATGCGTGCCTTGGATATACAATACTAAAACAGTCATATATATGGCAATGCTATTCATCCAGCCGAATCAAGGACTATCAAACGTTCGGGAATTCCAGGTCTGTACAAATGGCAAGACCCATCATCCTTGAAGAGTATTGATCAGTGTTGCGTACATCATGGGGACTTCTGTCGCCATTCGTCGTACACCTCAGGCGACCACATGCGTGGGCAGGCATCCGTGCGACAAGCTTCCATATGCTGAGTACCACGCCGTCTTCATTCATTACTGTATTGCTATACTATTCCCGGTTCTCGCAGTAACTTCAAACGAAAATGGAGGAACGATGCAGAAGATAGTCCCTCATCTATGGTATGACAAGGCAGCGGGCGAAGCCGCCTCGCTGTATCTCTCTCTCTTTCCGGGCTCGTCGATACTTTCCAGATCGACAATGGGAGACACGCCATCGGGCACAGTCGACATACTCAGGGTCAACCTGGCAGGTTTAGAGATGATGATGATGTCCGCAGGGCCCTATTTCAAGTTCAATCCATCCATATCCTTCCTCGTAACCTGCGAAACCGCGGCGGAGGTCGACAGACTCTACGATGGCCTCTCCACCGGCAATGATCTGATGCCCTTGGGCGAGTACCCGTTCAGTGGCCGCTACGCGTGGGTCACCGACCGTTTCGGGCTGTCGTGGCAGATAATGCTGACCGACTACATCACGCACGTGCAACGGATCACTCCCACACTGATGTTCACCGGTACTCAAGCCGGCAAGGCCGAGGAAGCGATCAACGCATACGCAGGCCTGCTGCCCAATTCCTGCATCGGCCCGATAATGCGCTGGGCGGAAGGCGAGGGGCCCGACAGGGGCGACACAGTCAAACACGGCTCGTTCACCCTCGGCGGTCAGGCGTTCGCGGCCATGGACAGCGCCTTCGAGCACGGCTTCACGTTCAACGAGGCGGTTTCTATGATGGTCAAGTGCGACGACCAGACCGAGCTCGACCACTACTGGAACGCCCTCTCGGCCGATCCGGAGGCAGAGCGGTGCGGCTGGCTGAAGGACCGTTACGGCTTATCCTGGCAGATAATCCCCGCCGCGATGGATGAGATGATGGCCAAAGGCAGCCCCGAGGCCGTAGCCAGAGTGACCCAGGCCTTCCTGGCGATGAAGAAGTTCGACATCGACGCGCTCGAACGCGCATACAGGGGATGACAAGGTTTTTTCAATGGAGGCATATATGCTTGATTTTCATGTATCCTGGTTGCCGCTGGTGGCTCTGTCCCTGGGCAATTTCGTCCTGAGCTGGCTGTGGTACTCGCCACTGCTGTTCGCGAAGCCTTGGATGAAGGCGCTCGGCACCGATCCGCAGCACCAGATGAGCGAGTCGGAGAAGAAGCAGATGCCCTTTCTTTTCCTCAGTGGCCTTGCTGCATCGGCTATTGTCGTCTATGGCATGATGGTGCTCGTCAACAGCGTAGGGACATCGGGCTTTGCGCAAGGCGCCATAGTTGGGCTTGTCGTGTGGGCGGGCTTCGCGCTGACGCACAGCATGAACACCCTCTGGGAGGGCCGCAAGACCATCGTGCTCGTCATAAACAACGGCTTGTTCCTGCTTACCTACGCGGTGTACGGAGGAATACTGGCGATATGGAAGTAGGTGGACAAGGCTTCCTCCACAGTCCCGGCACTGGGTCGCCGTGATGGCGCCGGCGGGAATTCTACAATATCGACTCGAGATCCGTTACCTGAGGTTTTCTTCCGTGTACAGAGTCAACTCGACCATGCGTTCCAGCAGTTCGTCGCGGTTGGCCTCCGGAAAGTTTGCCAGCACCAGTTCCTTGGCAAAGAGCCGCATGATGTACCTGAGTTTGGTCATGGGCTGGCGTGAAGCGTAAATGAAATCGGCATGGGCATTGTTGATGAAGATGATCGATTGCTCCGTGTCATAGGTTGATCGCCAGAGCTCGCCTGGTGCCTTGCGGTAGGTATAGCCGGGCAGTCCACGCCGCGTGACACCGCCTGCCCCGCCTTGGCGCTTCAGAAGCTCGGCGGTCACGGTTACCAACGCGTCGGCCACGCGCCGCTCATCACCCTGGATAGCCGTGAGTTCGATGGACACGACGACCGGTTCTTCCGGAGCAATGTACTCCGCGTACGCCGCGTCGATGCCTTCGATCGTTCCACCGCCATCTGTGATTCGCCACTGGTACGAAAGGCCGGTCTCGATCATGCGGCCCGAACGGTCGCGCGCCACCGCCTTGAGTTTTTTCCGTTCGCCGACGCCAATCACCGATGAGGCTGGCGATACCATCAGCTTGTGCATGGGGCCGGCATAATCGAAAAAGCTCTTCTGGGCTTCGGCCGGTTCGAGCGGCTCGGGAAGGTATTCACCGAAACTGGTATCGTCCCTGGCTCCCATGTCCTCGTGCTCATCGCCCGGGCCAGGCTCGCCGGTTCCTGTCTGGCTGGACTGGCGGCGAGGATCACGCGTTCTGGTAGCCAGCCAGCCATACTCTTCGCTTGGCAGGTGCAGGAACGCCTCCCGGAAGGCGCGTGTCACGCGGCTCAGTATCTGCTTGCTGGCTTCCTCGTCTTCGGCACGGCGCTTTTCATCGAGAAGCTCCGACAGCACTGCCTCAAGCGGTTCCAGTGCTACGCACAACGATTCGTACGGTTCGTCAAGCACGATGCCATCCCTGGTGCCCGGCGTAAGCTGCAGGAACGGAACATCGATGATTCCTTCGATGGAGCGGGAGTTCCAGGGCGAGCCCGAAAAGTGGTCAAGGCGTGATATGTCGGGTAGTACGCGTGTTCCTTGTTTGAAGAGGCTGATGTTTGATTCCTGTGATGGTTCCGCGAAATACAGTTCAAGATACACATCGCCGAACGGGCAGCGAATTTCGGGCAGCTGGTGTATGAGGCGGCCTTTGAATTTCCTCGGCTCCACTATCAGTTCCCGCCGCGACGCGTGGTCGAGTATGCGGATGCGGACGCCGCTCCTGGATATGCGGTCGCGCAGTTCTGAAGCCAGGAAATTCTGGATTTTATCTCCCGAAAGCGCCCGCACACCGGCCAGGATGGGGCTGATCAGGAGCTCCGTTCCAATGCCGCCGAAGAGGGATCCGGCGTCGGATATGGCGTAGGATGGATTGCCCTTGACGAGCCGCATGCTTCGCGCGACGCCATCCTTGCCTGCCGATGTAAGCGTGCAAGTCTCGCCGACCGTCCAGAAAGACAAGAGCCCTATGCCAAACTCGCCCTGGAGTCCCTTCTCGCCCTTGCGCTTGAGTTCGCGCTTTATCGAATCGCCGATGTGCGTCGCCACGTAACGGAAATCCTGTATGCCGCTGCCGTCATCGACTATCTTGAGGTACTGGTCATTCTTGTGCTTGCCCCTGACTATGGTAACGTTCCCGGCGCCTGCGTCTATCGAGTTCTCCACGAACTCCGCGATGGCCTTGAGCGGGTTGTTCTGGGACAGCGCTATTATGGTTATGGCGTTCCAGTGGTCACCTATCTTGAGTTTGCCCGAGCTGTCGTCATCATTGTGTAGCATTGCCACAGAATATGCACGCCTGTCGAGCTCTGGCAAGGGCTTGCGACTACTCCTCCAGCAACAAGGCTCCGGTTCCCAGGCTTGCCGCCTTTGATCCGAAGAACTCGCCCATCGGGCTGCCGGCTGAGGCCCAGTAGAACAACAGCAGTGCCTCGCGCACCTGGGCCATGCCCGCCGCCAGGTTTTTCGTAGCGGCGTCGAAGCCTTTGAAGTACGCGGCGCTCGAGCGACCGTCCTTGAGCGTACCGACACCGGTGCCGGCTTCATGGAGAGCCTTGAGTTCCATGAGGCGGTAATAGGGCCGCTCCAGTGCGAACAGGGCCTTGAGGCAATCGAACAGCACGCCTGAGACAGCCTTCTTCTCGGCTATCCAGTCGGTGAAGCGCGGTTCCTTGCCCGCGGCCTTCGCTGTGCGCCAGGCATCGAGTGCTGGCTTCTGGCCTTGCAGCTTGACAAGCGCAGAGTTGAAGGCAGGAGTCCCGGAGTCAAGGGCGGTGGCATAGGCCGAGGTGTAGGCCAGCGCGTGGGCGGCGAACGATGCGTACGCATCGGCCCGCCAGGTTCCCCGGTAGGCGCCGAGATTCGCAGGCTCTACCGCGACGGTGTCGAGCGTGCCGGACTCCGTCTTCTGCACGGCTGCGCCTGGCTTGGCTGTGGTCGTCGAGCCATCGGCACTGACGGCCACAGCTCCCGATTCGCAGGTGACCAGGAGCGAACCATCCGGCACTGTATCGACTATAAAGACTGTTCCGCGCACGCCCAGAACGGCCTGGTCGGTGCCCACCTGGAATGATCCGTTGGCCAGCTTGTCAACTTTGATGGCTACGGCACCGGACAGCAACTGCAGCACGGTCTTGCGTTGGGCATCGCTGAGTTCCTTCGTGTCAAAATAGAAGGCCGTATTCTCCGCCAGCTTGACCGAGGCACCACCGGCGCTGCCAGCGCCCAGATCGACCTCGGCACGGCTCCTGGGGCCGGTTATCAGCACGTCGTACGCGTTGACGACCGTGCCTATGTCCGCTTTTTGAGGGCTGCCGCCGGCCCGATGCAGGGTCACCGAGCCTTCGGCAAAGACCAACTCGCCCAGCTTGCGAGCCGGCTGGGCGGCGGGTGTTGGCTGCGCGGCCGTTGCGCTGGTCGCCTCGGGCGCCGGGGCTGAACCGGAGGAGGCGGCCGCTGTCCCTGCCGTGCCGCCTGCGGCCCCTGTGGGTGTCGCCGAAGGTGCTGTGGAAGGCGTGGCCAGAGGCGCGGCTCCGGGGGCATTGCCTGAATCGGGCTGTGTCGTCGGCACCGTGGTTGGGGTATTCGGGGCTGCCGGTTCTGGTGACTTTGCTCCACCGCATGATGCGACCAGTCCGGTCCAGGTCAGTGTCATCGCCAGGGCAAACGCTATTGAGGTTGTCAGTCGTGTTGTTCGTTTCATTGTGGGTCCAGTCCTCATTCTCGGTATTCCTTGATGGTCTCGGCCATCCTGCGCAACTCGTCCGATACCAGTGCGTTGAAACTTCCCGGCGGGAAGTGGCCGCTGGCATCCTGTTCGCCGGGGATCCGGTCGGTCAGGACCTCAATGCCTTCATCTATGGTCGACACCGCGTATATGGAGAAGGTGCCGGCTGCGATAGCCTCAAGCACGGCGTGGGACAGGGTCAGGTTGACTATGTTCTGGCGTGGCACCATGACGCCTTGATGGCCGTTCAGGCCGGCGCGTTGGCAGACGCTGAAGAATCCTTCAACCTTCTCGGCGACGCCCCCTACGGGCTGGATCTGTCCCATCTGGTTCAATGATCCCGTGACGGCGACGTCTTGCCTGAGCGGTATGCCCGCTATAGCCGACAACAAGGCATATACCGCGGTTGAAGAGGCGGAGTCACCTTCAATCGCCGTATAGGACTGCTCGAAGCATATACTCGCCGAGACGGACAGCGGAAAAGCCCGGGCGTACCTGCTGCGCAGGAAGCCTTCGACTATCAGCACGGCCTTGTCATAGATCTCGCCGGAAAGGCCCGATTCACCTTCGATATTGATGACGCCCGATTCTCCAGGCGAAACCTGCGCTGATATTACCATAGGCAGGCCAAAGGCATAGTAGCCACGGTCGTGCACAGCGAGTCCATTGACCCGCCCGACTCGTTCGCCATCCGCTTCCAGTATTATCTCGCCTGATACTATCATCTCGGCGAATTTTTCTTCGGGCAGATCGGCCAGCCACGAGCGGACACGCTCGGCCTCGATGACCGATTCATCATCGATGTGGTCCTTGCCAGCCAGAGAGGCGCGATAATCGGCCTCGCGTATCAGGTCCGCTATCCTTGAGAACCTTGTGGACAGGCGGTCGCGATAGCCTGACAGCCTGATGCCATAGGCTGCTATCGCCGCGAGCCCTGCCAATGAAGGCTCCAGAAGGCCATCTTCCAGGCATATCTTGCGCGCAAACGCTATGTACTCGCGCAGGGCATCATCGTTCCGTGTCATGGTCGAGTCGAATTCGGCGCATATTTTGAACAGCTTCTGGAAGTCGGCATCGGCATTGTACAGCGCGTCGTATGTCATCTCGCCGCCTATCAGCACGATCTTCACATCGATATCGAGCGCTTCCGGTTTCATCGCCAGAATCTGGCCCATCGGACCCGTTTGAGGCTGGATTTCCAGACGGCCCGACCGCATGACGCGCTTGATGGCCGGCCACGCATCCTCATCCGCCAGCAGATCTTCTGCCTGCATCACCAGGAAGCCCCCCGCCGCCTTGAGCAACGAACCCGACCTGATCCTGAGGTAGGCGCTTCTGCCTTCCAGCTGGCCATCGGGTCCATGCTCCACGCTGCCGAACAGGTTTGAGTACGTGGGATTGGCCTCGAATACCACGGGCAGCGCCGTCGCGTCGGCGCGGTCGCACAGTACGTTGACGCCATACCTGGCAAGCGGCGCACGCTGCTTTCGTTCCTGCGCGGCAGCCTGAAACAGGTACAGGTGCGCCATCGCGTCCCGTTCCAGGTCGTGTATCCACTCACGGGTCCGCTCGTCGTCATAGCGTGCGGCGAGTATCGATGCCTCGGCGCTTACAAGCGGTTGCAGTGCCTGCGTCCTCTGCTGGTTCAGCGTGTCTTCCAGGCTGGCACGACCCCGCCTGAGGTCAATGAACAGCAGACGCATCTGGTCCATGTGGCTGAAATATCGTTCGCGCAGGGAGGAGAACTCCTCCTGCGGCATCGATCCCGACTCCGCCGCAAGCTGGAATTCATCAAAGGGCACAGGTTCGCCGTTCTTCAGCGGCAGTATGTCTGTGGTCGACTGTCCCTCATCACCCTGGACCTGCACGACACGGAATCCATCCTTGGCAAGTTCCGCCTCGAATGCTGCAAGCCGCTCGTTCTCGGTTTTCTGCCAGCTCGCCTCGAGCTCTTCCTGCCGTTTCCGGCCTTCGCCGCTCTCGGTATGCAGCGCGACCAGCTTCTTGATGTTCTCGACGAAGGTATGGACATCCTTCTTGAATGTGACCGCCTCTCCCGCCTTGAAGTAGAGCGCGCGCGGCGCAAGCGGAGTCTTGAAGCCGTACACATAGGCGTAGTCCAGCAGATCAAGCCGGCGCGGATGGCAGGTGGAAAGGGCTTTCATCACCGCGGTCCGGCGACCGGTGCCAGGAACACCTGTAACAAAAATATTATAACCTTTGGAGCGTATGGCGGTGCCTATCGCCAGTGCCTCGAGGGCGCGCGGCTGGCCTATAATGGAGTCGCCCCACGCGCCGCCGCTCAGTCGCTCGATGTCCTGGGTAGGGATGGCATAGTCCAGGCTATCTTTCTGGAGCTTGAATCGATCGGCACGCATGGTTCCTCCGTGTCTCGGTTGCTGTCTCGACGTGACTACTGTCACGACGTGACTACTGTCTCGACGTGACTACTGTCGCGACTATTCCGCGTGTTTCAGCAACATCGAGACTGGCACGATATCATAGCCTTCGGCCATCAACGCGTTGATGAGTAGCGGAAGCTCGTTGTAGAAGTAGTCATCCCTGCCGCCATCAGGCACACCGATGCGGATGGGTACTATCGACCCTGGCTTTACCGCTGTCGCTGTCCTTTCGACTATGGCATGCGAACCGGCGTACAGACCCTGTGTCAGCGATCCCTGGAATCGGCCCACCCAGTCCAGCGGGTCGACATCGCGCCCGATGTATGCGTAATTCATCTCGGCCGCTGCCTCGAGCAGGGTGCTGTTGGTCGAATAATTGGGCGCGTGCCAGAGCAGCGACAGCTCAGAGCCGGTGGCGGCGAAATACTCATCTTCGGTGCGTGCCAGCCCGCGCTTCAGGAACTCGGCGTCGGCACGGTACCTGGCGTCGGTCGCGTCGAACACACTGAAGAACATGTTGCCAACCTCGTGGCCACTCTCGGCTATGAGCCTGGTGGCGCCGGGGTTGCGACGTATGAACTCGCCGTTTACGAAGAAGGTAGCGCGGATGCCGAATTGCCTGAGCGTGTCCAGGATACCTACCAGACCCTCCGCACCGTCATATGCGTTGAAGACCAAGGAGACCTCGCGCCGCCTTATTCTAGAGCCATGGTCGAACATCAAGGGATCGCGCGGCTCGTCGCGGTCGGGGAACGGATCGTAGGCGCGCGCTGTGGCCGGCAGAAGGCTTCGGGTTCCAAGGCCCTTGGCCGACCTGATCATGATCGTGTTTCGATATGAACCTGCGGCGATGTCGTCCAGGTATACGCGATAGTTGGGCGAACTTGTCGAAGCCGGGAGAGCATCATAGGCCGGCACTTTGGCCCAGTCTGGACTCGTAGCGGCGGAGGAGTACGACGCACCTCCCGCTTCCACCACCACGGTGCCGGGTGTGGACGATGACCAGCCGTACTTGCCCGGCTGGCCCAGGGCGACCAGGGTCCTGGCTCCGTCAGCCAGCCCGACGAGTTCTATGGCGCCGGACGAGGCGAGCACGAGCTTGTCCTGGGATACCCAGGCCGCGTTCAGAGCCCCGGCCGAAGGCAGCTCCCGCTCCACGGCCCAGTTCGAGTAGCGGCGGACGACGACCCCGGTGGCCGTCACGATGGCGACGCGGCTCTCATCGGGCGACAGCGACAGGCTCGTGGCTCCCTTGACGTCGAGCGACTGGAATCCGGCGGACAGGCCATCGGCTCCCTGTACTGGCGCCTTGACGCGATAGGCTCCGCTTACGCGCTTACCGTCTTTCAGTGAGGCGGTGAATACCGTTACCTCGTCATTCGATGGCCAGAGTACCTTGTCGACTATGGTATTGCCCTGCAAAAACAGGTATGGCATGGCGCTGACCGCCGCCTGGCGCCCGAAATCATCCGGATCAAGCTGATACAGGAAGATGTTGCGACCATCCTTGCAGAGCAGGACCTTTGAGCCGTCGGGCGATATCCAGAATGAATCGAAGTTGGGGTCGTATGGAAAGGGCGCCTTGCCCACCAGCACGCCGGGCTGAACGATGCCCGAATATATGGCCTGCGTAAAGAATTCCTGGGGCATGATGCGGTACATCGATCGATCACGGAGCAGGTACAGGCTGCCGTTGGCGCTCCATCGGGCCTGCGATATGCGGCCGATGCCAACCGTGCGCCAGCTCTCGTCGGGTATCCGTCCTGTCCGCGATTGTTCAGAGGAGAAGTAGTACAGCTCGTTTGACTTGCCATAGACGAAATACCGGGAATCGGGCGACCATGAGGCTGGAAAGCTGTCGGCCGAGTATTCTATGCTTCGCGCAACGGTCGTCTCGGTCTTGCTTGAGAAATCGAACAGGATCAAGTCTCCGCGGGCCGGACTGGTAGGCGAGAGGTACAGCAGCATGGTGCCGTCCGGTGATGGTCTTGATTCGATCAGCCGGCCTTGCTGCACGGTCGAACCGCGCGCAAATGAGGGAATGCCCGCCAGAGGCGCAAGTCCGGTAAAACCGCGTTCCGTCATGAACACGCCAAAGCGGTTGCGTATCTGGAGTCGCCGACCATCGTCCACGATCGCTATCGATTCCGGATAGAAGGTCAGCTGAACCAATTCGCCCGTCTTCGCGTCGGCCGAGAAGAGCGTATCGTAGCCTGGCTCCCCTGGCACCTCGACACGGGCGCTGAAGAGTATCCTGTCGTCGGCGGACACATCGGGGCTGACAAATTCGATATCGGCCATCACGTTCGAGGCAAGCGCGATGCCCAGTGTGCAGAGAATCAGGATCCGGAAGCGTAGGTTGGTCATTACATACCCCTTCGATCCATTTTCGGCCATTTTCGCCGAACGCGATAGGGGCAGCGAACCGATACCTAGCGGAGAGGAAAGAACTGGTCGCAGCGACCGTCGCCCCGCGTCTTTTGGTGGGTTATCCGGCATACGCCCTCAATCCCGGTATCGACCTTGATCTGCTTTTTCTCCGGATAAAATGTCCTCTGACCATCCCACTGTATGCATGCATAGCAATGCCTGGTTCCGCTTTCCTTGATTTCCTGGGACATTTTGACTCCTTTCGGGCGCTTGGTGATATCCAAACATCGGATGGAGTCTATCATAGGTTCATGGGATTGGCGACAACAGGGTTGTGCGTTTCCTGAAGTGCGTATTTGTCTATCAATTCCGCTACGGCGCCCTTGTCGTGCGGCAGCGATGATACATGACGAGCCGCGGCTATCACCTCCGGTCTGGCGTCGGCCGGGGCGCATCCGAGTCCGGCCCAGGATACCATGCCGACGTCGTTGCCCGAATCGCCTATCGCCATGACATTCTGTCTGGAAATGCCGCGAGTCTGGGCTACCCACGCGAGCGCTTCTCCCTTGTCGGCTCCTGGTGGCAATATCTCTATAAAGTATGGTTTTGATATGAGGATTTCGGCTATGCCGGCCAGTTTTTCCCGCAAGAGCGGCGCGAACCGGGCCACCTGCTCCGGCGTACCGGCGGACAAGAGCTTGCTTCTTGGTTCCGAGGCGATTTCCTCGGGACTCCTGGCTATTCGCGCGGAGAGCCCGGTAATCTGGCAGTCCCGGTCTGTCCAGTCATTGCGCCGCGACGCGATGATGCCATCGTCATCGTAGGCCTGGGCAGGCAAACCGTGGCTCTCCAGCTCGCGGATGGCCACAAGGCATGCCTCTCTCGATAGCGTCTTCCTGCGGATGATGGCACCGGAGTCGACATCCCTGATCTCAGAGCCGTTGACGCATATCATCGGCAACCCTCTGCCGGGCAATCCCAGTTCTTCGGCGAAACCGGTCATGGATTCTATTGTGCGGCCCGACGCCAGGATCACGTTTATCCCTACCGAAAGGGCATGGCGGACAGACAGGAGGTTTGCCGGGTGTATGGTCAAGTCCGGTGTCAGCAGGGTGTCGTCGAGGTCAATGGCTATGAGCTGTACTGGCATGAGCGTCCTTATACCATGCAGAATCGTCCATACACAACACGCGCAGACTTCGAACCAATGGTGATGGCTTGTTCGTAGCCTCGGTTCCGGGCTACCCTGAGCCCATGAGCGAAGAATCCGAGGCGAATGGACGCCTCGTCAGGGAAAGCGGCAAGCTTTCAGTATTGACCATGATATCACGCATACTCGGGTTGATACGCGACAGGACACGTGGCGCTCTTATGGGCACGGGGTCGCTCGCCGATGCCTTTACTGTGGCTTTTAGCGTGCCAAACCTGTTTCGCAGGCTGTTCGCGGAAGGCTCGATGGCGGTTGCGTTCATCCCCACGGTCAAGATGTACCTGTCCGAGGGTGATCGCGACAAGACAGAGGAATTCCTGTCGGCGACGTTCACGGCGCTCTCCATAGTCGTCGGCGTCGTCGTTGCCTTTGGAATCGCGGCTACGCCATTGCTTGTCACACTCTTTGCGTCCGAACCGGTAGAAACGGCTCTCTTGATGCGTGTCATGTTCCCGTTTCTGGCACTCGTGTCCATCGCTGCCTTCTTCCAGGGTATTCTGAACGCGCTGGGATCGTTCGGGCCTTCTGGCTTCGCGCCTATATGGTTCAACCTCAGCTTCATCCTGGTGCCGTTGGCTATTGGTGGATTCTCGGCCAACCCTGCGCGGGCCATGGCGGTCGGTGTGTTGGTAGGCGGTTTCTTGCAGGCCGTCAGCCAGCTCCCGTACGTGATCCGGTTGGGAGCACGCTTCCGGTTCATATCTCCGCGCAAGGCATTCTCCAATCCCGGGATGCGCAGGGTCATGTCGCTTATAGCGCCGACCATCCTTGGCATGGCCGCGTACGAGGTCAACGGCCTCGTATCCACATCGCTGGCGACCCACGCCGGTATAGGAGCCGCTACCGCCCTGACCTTCTCGCTCAGGCTGCAGGAGCTGGTTCTCGGTGTCTTTGTGGTCTCCGTTGGCACGGTGCTCCTGCCGGATCTCTCGGCGCTGGCCGCGACCAGCCAATGGAAGCCATACAGGGAACGGCTGACCAGGGCTCTCGAGGTCATAGCCTTGATAACCGTTCCGGTCGCGGTTTTCGCGATAACCGAGCGCGTCGACATCGTCGCGGTGCTGTTCAAGACCATGGAGTTCGACGACACCTCGGTCGCGCTGACGGCCAGTGTGTTCTTCTTCCATATGATTGGCTTGCCGTTCATCGGGGCCAACAGGATCCTGGCGCCCGCCTTCTATGCGCGCAGCGATACCAGAAGCCCGGCATGGGCCGGCATAGCGGCAGTATTCATCAATATAACGGCGGTGTTCGCGCTGCAACCGTTTATGGGAGCTCCAGGCATAGCCTTGGCGTTATCCCTGGCAAGTGCGGTCAACACGGGCATTCTTGTCGCCATGCTGGCAAGGGTAGGCATCGATGGTCTTGGCAAGGCACTTGGCTCCGTTGCCCTGTACCTGGGGCGTCTTCTGGTGTATTCAGCCATCGCAGCGGCTCCGGTGTTTCTGCTGCGCGGTCTTCTGCGCGGGCTCTTTGGCGGGTTTCATTCCGGGCTGGTGCGCTACGGCGTGCCTTTCGCGATCTCCGCCATTGTATTCGGCGCGCTTGGCGTCGGATTGCTCGCCGTAACCAGGGATCCTGCCGCCGCATTCCTCATCTCGTCATTCAGAAGGACTAGCAAGAGCCGTTCCAACTAGCGATTGCGGCTTCAATTGGTATTGACAAAGGTGGCGCTCGTTGGTATTGTACCGGCGCTTGTAAAGCCCTTGTAGCTCAGTTGGCAGAGCACATCCATGGTAAGGATGAGGTCATCGGTTCGATTCCGATCGAGGGCTCTGTGCTTGTTGGTGAGCAAGCCGGGCCTTCAAGTCGGTTGTCGCTCCGCGCCATCCGATCGAGGGCTCTGTATCCACCACTGGTGGATCGGGCGTGCAAGTCGGTCATCGCTCCGCGCTGTCCGATCGAGGGCTTTGGAGAATAGACGTGGAGGCTGTTCGGCGCTGTCGGCGTTAGGCGCCGCGGTTGACCGTTCGGGGCTCCTTTTTTTTCGGCGTCACACAAAGCGGTGTGCGCCAATCTTCCTGGAAGGATCGGATCATGGCTGGAAAGAAGCAGACTACAGAGATTATTGCCCTTGCCTGCACTGAGTGCAAGCGCCGCAATTATACGACCACGAAGAACAGGAAGACCAAGCAGGAAAAGCTGGAGCTGATGAAGTACTGCAAGTGGGATCACAAGCATACATTGCACAAGGAAACGAAGGTCAAGTAGTCTTCGGATCGCGTATGCTGTGACGATAGAGCGTGCCTGGCTCGTATGCATGGCGCGCCGCGAACCGATCAGGTTCCTTGAGCCTCATTGGTTCGCGTTTAGGCCAGTAGCTCTAATGGTAGAGCGCCGGTCTCCAAAACCGGATGTTGAGGGTTCGAGTCCTTCCTGGCCTGTAGAGTCGTAGTGACCGGCGCCCGGTCGCAGTTGATATCGCGTTGAATGACGCGATGATGAGGATGCCGCCCTCAAGGAGCCTGCATGAACAAGGTAATCCAGTTTTTCAAAGATAGCTATGGTGAACTCAGGAAGGTCATATGGCCCTCCCGCGACAGCGTGATAGCCTCTACCAAGGTGGTGTTGTTTTCAACTATCGCCGTAGCATTATTCCTGGGTGTCGTGGACTTTCTACTTGTCCGCGGCATCGACCTGTTCTTTTAAGACGGTCGTAGCGAATGGCCAAATCCTGGTACGTCCTGCACGTCTACTCCGGCTATGAGGCAAAGATAGAGCGGACTATCCGCATGCTCCTTGCCAACAGCGATCTTGACCCCGCCATCGTGACGGACATCAAGATACCGAGCGAAGAAGTCGTCGATGTCAAGGATGGCAAGCGCAGGACATCGTCACGCAAGATGTTGCCCGGCTATATCCTCATAGAAATGGATCTTCCCGAGGATAGCTGGAAGGCCAGCTGCTCGACCATCAGGAAGATAACTGGCGTTACCGGTTTTGTCGGCGCGACCATGCACCACAAGCCCGCTCCGATATCGGGCGAGGAAGCCCGGCACATCCTGCAGCGCGCAGGCGAGATCAAGGGTGATAGGCCAGCCAAGTCCAGACAGAATTTTTCGGTTGGCGAGCAGGTCAAGATCATAGAGGGTCCGTTCGATTCATTTACCGGGACAATCGAAGAAGTCAGCAATGACAAGAGCAAGTTGCGCGTCATGGTTGGCATATTCGGTCGAGCGACACCGGTAGAGGTCGACATGCTTCAGGTAGAGAAGCTGTAGTCGAGGCGTTCCTTTAATATCCGTAAGTTGGGAGCCTGTCGTACTGACAGGCGCTAACCCTGGCAACAATCCCCTCGTGGGATGGACCAGGGCCCGTTGGCCGCCATTGGCGGCGCGGGATACCACGAAAGGAGTCTAACATGGCCAAGAAAGTGGTCACCGCAATAATCAAGTTGCAGTGTCCGGCAGGAAAAGCGACGCCAGCGCCGCCCGTAGGGCCGGCTCTCGGTCCGCACGGCGTAAGTGCGCCGCAGTTCTGTCAGCAGTTCAATGAGCGCACCAAGTCGATGGAGGCTGGACTTACCATACCGTGTGTCATCACGGTATATAAGGACAAGACTTTTACCTTCATCACGAAGACCCCGCCCGCCTCGGTGCTGATCAAGAAGTCGATTGGGCTGGAGAAGGGTTCCGCTCTTTCCTCCAAGCAGAAGGTTGGCAAGATTTCTCACGCCAAGCTGACAGAAATCGCCAAGCTCAAGCTCAAGGATTTGTCGGCCAACGATATCGAGGCCGCCGAACGCATCATAGCTGGTACTGCCCGCGCCATGGGCGTCGAAGTGGAGTGGTAAGCGATGAAGCACGGTAAGAAATACAGGGAAGTGGCGAAGAAGGTCGATGCCGAGAAGTCCTACGAGATTCCGGAAGCCTGCGCACTGCTCAAGGAACTCAAGGTCGCCAAGTTCGACGAGACCGTCGAGGTGCACGTCCGGCTCAACCTCAAGAAGAGCCAGTCTGTCCGCGACACGGTGGTCCTGCCGCATCAGTTCCGCGCCGAGAAGAAGGTGCTGGTTTTCTGCAAGCCCGAAAAAGAGCAGGAAGCCCTCGATGCCGGCGCGGCCTTTGTCGGCAGCGACGCGCTCATAGAGAAGATCAAGGGTGGATGGCTGGATTTTGATATCGCCGTCGCCACACCTGACATGATGAAGGATGTCGGTAAGCTTGGTATGGTGCTTGGCCGCAAGGGCCTTATGCCAAACCCCAAGACCGGTACCGTTACCTTTGACATCAAGGCTGCCATCAGCGAACTCAAGAAGGGCCGCACCGAGTTCCGGTCGGACAAGTCCAATATCATACATCTGGCCGTCGGCAGGATATCGATGGAGCCCAGTCAGATCGCCGCCAATCTGGAAACACTCCTTGGCGAGATCCACCGCAAGCGCCCTTCGGATGTCAAAGGTGAATTCGTGCAGTCAGTCTATCTGGCCGGAACGATGACCCCGAGCGTCAGGGTCGCGATGGCGAAGGTAGAGAGGTAAGATATGGCCTTACGAGCAAAGAAAACCCAGCCAGGCAAGACAGAGGCGATCGCCGCTGTCGGCGCCAAGATAGAAGCATCGAGTGATTTTATCTTTACCGATTACCGTGGCCTTACCGTGGGGCAGATCACCAATCTGCGTGATCAACTTCGCGCCAAGAACGCCGAGTACCACATCGTCAAAAACAATTTTGCGCGGATAGCATTCGAGCAGAAGCAATACCCCGATGTCAGTTCCCTGCTGGTTGGACCCACGGCTGTCGCGTTTACCCAGGCCGACTCCAATGAGATCGCCAAGATCCTGCTGGATTTTGGCAAGGAGGCGCCGGTCAAGCTCAAGGGTGGACTGGTCGACAGGGCTTTCTATGACCCCAGACAGATGGAGGCCTTCTCCAAGCTGCCTGGCCGCAACCAGCTGATTTCCATGTTGATGAGCGCGATGAACGCTCCTCTCCAGAACTTGGTGTATGCCCTCAACGGCGTGCCGACCAAGCTCGTGCGCACGCTCCAGGCCGTCGCGGACCAGAAGAGCGCCCAGTAATCAATTCGCGGCGTTCAGGCTTCGGTAGCTGCCGTACCTGTTCGCCTTGATAGTCCTCCTGTTTTGGGGAGGAGCCATCCATAGGATGGCGCCATCCATAGGATGGCAATCGTTTCAAGCCATAAGGAGAAGATAATATGGCAGCGCTTACAACCGACCAGATCCTGGACGCCATTGCCGGGATGACCGTCCTCGAAGTTTCAGCCCTTGTCAAGGCCATGGAAGAGAAGTTTGGCGTTACTGCCGCGGCGCCTGTCGCGATGGTAGCCGGCGGAGCCGCCGCGGCCGCTCCTGTCGAAGAGCAGACCGAGTTCAATGTTATCCTCAAGGGCAACGTGCCCGCCGACAAGAAGATTTCCATCATCAAGGAAGTCCGCACCATTACCGGTCTGGGCCTCAAGGAAGCGAAGGATCTCGTTGAAGCCGGTGACAAGCCTCTCAAGGAGGGCGTGTCCAAGGATGAAGCCGAGAAAATCAAGAAAGCGATCGCCGATGCCGGCGGTGCCGTCGAGATTAAGTAAGGACCTTGAAGCAAGCGTCGAATCAACGCTACTCCCACCGCGGCATCGTGTCGCGGTTTGAGGTACCGGGCGCCCTGGGCGTCCGGTACCTTTTCGCGCCTTTACGCAGACGCAGCTGGCTTTGCGATCGATCGCCCACGGCCATGAGCCGTTCGTGGCGTTAACCATAGATTCAGTAAAAAACGTGCATAGTAACTACGAGAGGGGGTAACGATGGCCTACACCGAGAACAAGATCTCCCGTACCTACATCGGCAAGGACTACAGGGAGGCGATAGAGCTCCCTGATTTGATAGACATTCAGCTGTCCAGCTACGAGCGTTTCCTGCAACGCGACAAGGTGGTCAAGGGACAACTGCCGGATGAGCAGGGCCTCGAAGAGGTTTTCAGGAATACGTTCCCGATTGAGAGCCCCAACGGCGACATGCTCCTCGAATATGAGCATTACACGCTTGATCATGATGCTATGAAGTATTCCGAGTACGAGTGCAAGCAGAAAGGCCTTACCTACGCGGTCCCCCTCAAGGCTCGAATAAACCTCGTATTCCAGAAGACTGGCGAGATTCGCCAGAAGGACATCTACCTCGGCGACGTTCCGCTGATGACCGATCGCGGAACCTTCATCATCAACGGCGCTGAGCGTGTCGTGGTTTCGCAGATCCACCGCTCGCCTGGCGTCATTTTCTGCCATGAAAAGGGCATCTACAGCGCCCGGATCATACCGTACCGTGGTTCATGGCTCGAGTTCGAGATTGACCAGAAAAAAGAACTGATATACGCGAAGATAGATCGCAAGAAGAGGATTCTTGGAACGATGTTCCTGCGCGCAATTGGGCTGGAGACACGTGAAGATATCATCACGGCGTTTTACATGACCAAGACGCTTGCAATATCCGCCGCGCGGGAGGATCGCGACGGCGCCGTCAATCATGTGCTTGCCCATTCCATTTCGGTGGAGCAAGAGGGCGAGACAAAGCGCCTGTATCGTGCGGGCGAGAAGATCCATCTGCACGATGTGGACGACCTCGTCGCGCAGGGAGTCTCCGAGATTGAAGTCGTGGACTTCGAGAGCGCCGAGGGCCTGCACTGGAACATGATCCTGAACTGCCTCGAGCGTGAGGACATCAAGCTGGTCAAGGATGATCCGAGCCAGGATGAACCGACCAAGGCCGATGCCCTGGCCGCTGTCTATTCGACGCTGATGCCAGGCGAACCCATCACGGTAGAAAATGCCGAGCGCGATCTGCATTCGCTGTTCTTTACCAGCCGGCGCTACGATCTTGGTCGGGTTGGCCGCTATAAGCTCAACAAGAAATTCGACTACCTGGTGCCGGTCAAGGATTATACGCTGACGCGCGACGACATCATCGCCACGATGAAGTACCTGATGACCGTCTACTACGGCGAGAATAATCTGGACGACATAGACCACCTCGGCAACCGCCGAGTCAGGTCCGTCGGAGAACTCCTGGCCAACGTGATGAAGAGCGCCTTCAGCCGAATGGAGCGGATAGCCAAAGAGCGCATGTCGCTCAAGGAGACCGACACCATCAGGCCGCAGGATCTGATTTCGATCAAACCCGTGGTCGCGGCTATCAAGGAATTCTTCGGCTCCAGCCAGCTTTCGCAGTTCATGGATCAGGTAAACCCGCTCGCCGAGCTGACCCACAAGCGCCGCCTCAATGCGCTTGGTCCTGGCGGCCTGTCGCGTGATCGCGCCGGGTTTGAGGTGCGCGATGTGCACTACACGCACTATGGTCGCATGTGCCCGATCGAGACGCCTGAAGGTCCGAACATCGGACTGATCGTGTCGCTGGCCACCTATACCACCGTCAACGAATATGGTTTCCTCGAGACGCCGTACCGCAAGGTGCGCGACGGCAAGGTTACCGACGATATCGAGTTCCTGTCCGCGATGGATGAGGACAAGTACTACGTCGCGCAGGCGAGCGCCAAGATAGACAACAGTGGCAATTTCCTTGAGGAATCAATTTCATGCAGGCACCAGGGCGACTATACCACGCGCCCCGCGAACGAGCTGCAGTACATGGACGTCTCGCCCAAGCAGATCATATCCGTGTCCGCGGCGTTGATACCGTTCCTGGAGCACGACGACGCCAACCGAGCGTTGATGGGCTCGAACATGCAGCGCCAGGCTGTGCCTCTGCTCTTCACCGATCCACCGCGAGTTGGTACCGGCATGGAGAAGAAGTGCGCCTACGACTCGGGCGTGCTCATAAAGGCAAAACGCGCTGGTGTTGTCAGCTGGGTAGACGCGCTTCGTGTCGTCATCCAGCCGGACGAGGATGCCAACACCAAGGACGAGTATCTGCTCATCAAGTATCAGCGAACCAATCAGGACACCTGTTACAATCAGCGTCCTATTGTCAAGTTCGGCGAGAAGATACTCAAGGGACAGGTCATAGCGGACGGACCAGCCACCAAGGACGGCGAGCTGGCGCTGGGACGAAACATTCTGGCGGGCTTCGTGCCCTGGAACGGATACAACTACGAGGACGCCATCCTGATATCGGAGCGCGTCGTCAAGGAAGACCTGTTTACCTCGGTGCATATCAAGGAATTCCAGACCGAGGTCCGCGAGACCAAGCTCGGACCGGAGCGCATCACGCGTGACATACCCAATACCAGCGAGAAGAGCCTGGACAATCTGGACGCCGAGGGCATCATACGTACCGGCGCCAAGGTCAAGTCAGGAGACATTCTGGTCGGCAAGGTGACGCCCAAGAGCGAGACCGAGACGACGCCTGAGTTCAAGCTGCTCAATTCCATATTCGGCGAGAAGGCCAAGGACGTCCGCGACACGTCGCTTCGCGTGCCGCATGGCATCGAGGGAACCATCATCGATGTGCAGCGCCTCAAGCGCTCCGCCAACGATGATCTGTCACCGGGCGTCGAGGAAGTCGTCAAGGTGCTTATCGCCGCCAAGCGCAAGCTCAAGGAAGGCGACAAGATGGCTGGCCGTCACGGCAACAAGGGTATAGTCGCCCGCGTGTTGCCCGTGGAGGACATGCCGTACCTGGATGACGGCACTCCGCTGGACATCTGCCTGAATCCGCTGGGCGTGCCGAGCCGCATGAATATCGGTCAGTTGATGGAGACCGAGCTGGGCTGGGCCGCATCGACGCTGAACGACTGGTTCAGTTCGCCGGTGTTCCAGTCACCTGACCAGGAACAGATAGAAAGCAAGCTCAAGGAAGCGGGACTGCCCGCCGCGTGCAAGACGCCGCTCCGGGACGGACGCACCGGTGAGCATTTCCAGAACTCGGTAACGGTAGGCATCATATACTTCATGAAGTTGCACCATCTGGTCGACGACAAGATGCACGCGCGCTCGACTGGTCCGTACTCGCTGGTCACCCAGCAGCCGCTCGGCGGCAAGGCCCAATTCGGTGGCCAGCGCCTGGGCGAAATGGAAGTCTGGGCTCTTGAAGCATACGGCGCCGCCAATACCTTGCAGGAGCTGCTGACCATCAAGTCTGACGACATGACCGGGCGCGCCAAGGTCTATGAAGCCATAGTCAAGGGCGAGCCGCACACCGCGGCCGGCATCCCGGAAGCCTTCAACGTTATGGTTCAGGAGCTACGAGGCCTTGGGCTGGATATGCGGATTTTCGACGCCAAGGGTAAGCAGATTCCGTTGACCGAACGTGATGAGGACCTGATAAACAAGCAAGGTTCGAATTTCTAGGAGTTTTGACCGCAGAGACACAGGGACGCACTCTGTGTCTCTGTGTTTGGCATTTTCCGTAAATGGCCCGCTTTCAAGGGGGAGACTGCATGAGAGACATTCAGGATTTTGATAGCATAATGGTCCGCCTCGCCAGCCCTGACATGATCAGGAGCTGGAGCTATGGTGAGGTCAAGAAACCCGAAACCATAAACTATCGCACGCTGCGTCCAGAGAAGGACGGCCTCTTCTGTGAGCGCATTTTCGGCACAACCAAGGAATGGGAGTGCTATTGCGGTAAATTCAAGTCCATTCGGTACAAGGGCGTCATTTGCGATCGCTGCGGAGTCGAGGTCACGCACTTCAAGGTTCGACGCGAGCGCATGGGCCATATCGAATTGGCTTCGCCTGTCTCCCATATTTGGTTCTACCGCTCGGTGCCAAGCCGCATGGGGCTGCTCCTCGATCTGCCGGTCGCCGCGCTGCGTTCGGTGCTGTATTACGAGAAATACGTCGTCATCGACTCTGGTGACACTGACCTCAAGAAGATGCAGCTCCTTTCGGAAGAAGAGTTCTACGAGGCTCAGGATCGCTATGGTGGAGCCTTTACCGCCGGCATGGGCGCGGAGGCGGTTCGACAGCTCCTGGAAGCGATCGATCTCGACGAAATGGCCGTAACGTTGCGGGCCAAGATGATAGAGAAGGGCGCCAAGAGCGACAAGCGGCTCCTCAAGCGCATCGAGATCGTGGAGAGTTTCCGCGGGTCAGGCAACAAACCCGAGTGGATGATCATGGACGTGATTCCGGTGATACCGCCGGAACTCAGGCCTATGGTCCAGCTCGATGGTGGACGCTTCGCGACCAGTGACCTCAATGACCTCTATCGCCGCGTCATAAACCGCAACAACCGCCTCAAGCGACTCCAGGGCCTCAATGCGCCCGATATCATCATACGCAATGAGAAGCGCATGCTTCAGGAAGCCGTAGACGCGCTGTTCGACAATTCCAAGAAGAAGCGCGTCGTCAAAGGCGCGTCGAACAGGCCGCTCAAGTCCCTGTCCGACATGCTCAAGGGCAAGCAGGGCCGTTTCCGCCAGAATCTCCTCGGCAAGCGCGTCGACTATTCTGGGCGATCCGTGATCGTTGTAGGTCCGGAACTCAAGCTGCACCAGTGCGGGCTCCCGACCAAGATGGCGCTCGAACTCTTCAAGCCCTTCATCATGAAGAAGCTTGTGGAGAAGGACGTTGTCTACAACATCAAGAAAGCCAAGATGCTTGTCGAGCAGGAGACACCGGAAGTCTTCGCGGTACTCGACGAGGTTGTGCGCGAGCACCCGGTCATGCTGAACCGCGCGCCAACCCTGCACCGGCTGGGCATCCAGGCCTTCGAGCCTATACTGGTTGAAGGCAAGGCCATCAAGCTGCACCCGCTGGTATGCAAGGCGTTCAATGCCGATTTCGACGGCGACCAGATGGCCGTGCATGTGCCTCTGACACAGGCCGCCCAGACCGAGTGCTGGACGCTGATGCTGTCAGCCAGGAACCTGCTTGACCCCGCCAACGGCAAAACCATCGTGTATCCGTCCCAGGACATGGTTCTGGGTATCTACTATCTGATGCGCCACAAGCCTGACGTCAAGGGACAGGGACACCGCTTCTCGTCACGGGAAGAGGCCTACATGGCCTGTGACCAGAAGGCTTGCGACTGGGAAGCCCTGGTTACGGTACCCGCGCCCAAGCTGCCGATATGGAACTCCGTGGGCAAAGATGTTCCCGATGTCAATTATGGCACGCCCATCGAGACTACAGCCGCGCGGCTGCTATTCAATGAAGCCATGCCTCCGGCCGTTCCCTATGTAAACTACCAGATGGGCGACAAGGAGCTCCGGTCACTGATCGAGTGGGTGTACAAGAACGAAGGCCCATACGTTACGGTGCTGATGCTCGACGCCATCAAGGACATGGGATTCAAGTACGCCACCTTCTTCGGCGCCACGATAGGCATGGATGACATCATCATCCCGAAGGAAAAATACGAGCTGATAGAAGTCGCCAACAAGCAGGTTGACGGCATCCAGAAGCAGTATTTGGCTGGCCATATAACCCAGGAAGAGCGATACAACCAGGTCGTGGAAGTCTGGTCAAAGACAAACGAAGATGTCACCGCGGTGATGATGAAGACCCTTGAAAAAGACCGCAAGGGTTTCAACAATATCCACATGATGGCCCACTCCGGAGCGCGCGGTTCCAAGAACCAGATACGCCAGCTTGCCGGAATGCGCGGCCTGATGGCCAAGCCGGGTGGAGATATCATCGAACTGCCGATCAGGTCCAACTTCAAGGAAGGCCTGTCCGTCATCGAGTTCTTCATATCGACCAACGGTGCCCGAAAAGGCTTGGCCGATACGGCACTCAAGACGGCGGACGCCGGCTATCTGACCAGGCGCCTTGTCGACATAGCGCAGGACGTCGTCATCAACGAGGACGATTGCGGTACCATCAACGGTGTAGCGCACGCGGCCATCAAGGACGGCGAGGAAATAGTCGAGCACCTGCACGAACGAATCGTCGGACGGTACACGCTCGAGCGCATCAAGCACCCGATCACCGGCGAGGTGATCATCGATGTCAATGAAGAAATCACCGAGGACATCGCCCAGAAGATAGAAGACGCGGGCGTCGAATCGGTGATCATCCGCACCGTGTTGACATGCGAAGCCAAGCACGGCGTTTGCCGCAAGTGCTATGGCCGGAACCTGGCCACTGGTCGCACCGTGGAGATAGGCGAAGCGGTAGGCATCATAGCCGCCCAGTCGATCGGCCAGCCGGGAACCCAGCTGACGATGCGTACCTTCCATATTGGAGGCGCGGCAACGAAGGCCTCCGAAGAGAATCGCATATCGCTCAAGTATCCGGTCTACGTCACCGAAATCGTCGGCCTGTTCGTCACCTTGCCCAACGGGCATTTCCTGTTTACGCGCAAGGGCTACCTTATGTCGCGCAAGGTATTCGGCCAATGGGACCTTGAGAAGGGCGACAAGCTCCTCGTCGAGGATGGCCGAAGAATCCTGCGCGGTGATGACCTGATCAAGCGCAAGGGCGGAGAGGTAGTCAAGGCTACCGACATCTCCTATGCCAAGGTGCTGGAAGCCGCCACCGGTTCACCGGCCAGGCTGCTTTCAATCGCCCAGGAAGCCCGTGTTGAGGTGAGGAACGGTTCCGAAGTCGTCGTCAAGGTGGGTGATGTCGTGCCAGCCAACAATTCGCTGGCGACGTTCGATCCATTCTCAGACCCGATCATCTCCGAATACGACGGTTATGTGCGCTATGAAGACATCATACCCGGTTCTACCCTAAAAGAAGAGATAAACGAGGACACCGGCAACGTCGAGAAGAAGATTGCCGAGTTCGGCACCGAACGCGATGCCAAACAGCCACGCATGGTCGTGACCGATGAGGCCGGAAACGAAATTTTCACCTACCTGCTTCCTGGCGGCGCCTACCTCAATGTGGAGGACGGCGAGCTGGTCAAGGCAGGAAAGACTCTCGCAAGGACTTTGAAGGAAGGCGCACGCGCCATGGATATCGTCGGCGGCCTTCCGCGCGTCGGCGAACTGTTCGAGGCGCGCAAACCCAAGACCCCGACGGTTCTGGCTATGGTTTCCGGCAAGGTTTCGTTCAGAGGCATCGTCAAGGGCAAACGCGTCATAAATATCCTTGACCTCTTTGGCAAGGAGTACAAGCACCTGGTGCCGATGGGGCGCAGATTGCTGGTTCGTGATGGCGATGTGGTCGAGGCAGGCGACAAGCTATGCGACGGAAATCCCAACCCGCACGATATCCTGAATATCCTGGGTGAGCATTCGTGCCAGCGCTTCATCATGGATGAGATCCAGCAGGTGTACCGCTTCCAGGGCGTTACGATCAACGACAAGCATATCGGCGTCATCGTGCGCCAGATGATGAAGAAGGTCGAAATCGTGGCTCCAGGCGACACGCGCTTCATATACGGCCAGCAGATAGACAAGTTCCGCTTCCATGAGGAAAACCGGAGGGTGTTGGGAGAGGGCGGCCAGCCAGCCATTGCCAGACCTCTGCTGATGGGCATTACGCGCGCCTCGCTGAAGATCGACTCGTTCATATCCGCCGCCTCGTTCCAGGAGACGACACGGGTCCTGACCGACGCCGCGATCGCCGGCGCTGTCGATCCGCTCCACGGCCTCAAGGAAAACGTCGCAATCGGTCACCTGATACCGGCCGGCACCGGAATGCGCGCCTACAAGGGCATTCATCTGTCGGACGGAGAGCACGACGATCTCGATGCCTATGTGGCGGAGATTGCCGAACAGCGCCGTAAGGAGCGCGAGATGTCAGTGCTGCCGCTTGGAGACGAGCAGGCGCCATTTGTCGAGGAACCGGCTTTTGAAGAAGATACCGCGTTCGAGGATGACGAGGGCTTCAGCCCTGTCGACGAGGAGCCGGCGGAAGAGGAAGACTGATTGACCAGGGCGGTGACCGATTGACACGGAGCCGCCGCTGATTCTATTGTCTATGCTCGGCGCGTTCACAGGCGCGCCGATTAAAGTTGCTCGTGTACCAAAGAAACGAGCCGGGCGATGCTGACGTCTGGCCACAACAGGAGACCATGGTTTAATGCCTACGATCAACCAACTTATCCGGATGGGCCGCAAACAGTCCATCTGGAAGACCAAGAGCCCGGCGCTCAACGAATGCCCGCAGAAGCGTGGTGTTTGCACTCGCGTCATGACCGTTACCCCGAAGAAGCCTAATTCGGCTCTTCGGAAGGTAGCCCGCGTTCGCCTTTCACACGGCATCGAAGTGACGGCGTACATCCCGGGTGTGGGCCACAATCTGCAGGAGCACTCCGTTGTGCTGCTGCGCGGAGGACGCGTCAAGGACCTTCCAGGCGTTCGTTATCACATCATTCGCGGCGCCAAGGATACCTTGGGCGTAGCGGACCGCAAGCAAGGGCGCTCGAAGTACGGCGCCAAGCGGCCAAAGGCCTAAGGGGACGGATCATGGGACGGAAAAAGAAGTCCGAGGATCGAGGTCACCAGCCCGATGCCCGTTATAACAGCCTCCAGGTAACGAAATTCATCTGCAGGATGATGTGGCAAGGTAAGAAGTCCACCGTTACCACCATCATGTACGACGCGTTGGCTCAGCTCCAGGAGAAATCCGGCGCTCCGGCCCTCGAGGCGTTCGCGAAGGCGCTGGAGAATGTGAAGCCCGTGGTCGAGGTCAAATCTCGCCGCGTCGGCGGTGCCACATACCAGGTACCGATCGAGATCCGCGATACGCGTCGCGATGCGCTGGCCATGCGCTGGCTCATCAATGCGGCGCGCGGCAGATCTGGCAAGTCGATGGCGGACCGATTGGCCGCCGAGTTTACCGACGCCTTCAACGGGACCGGAACGGCCGTCAAGAAGCGCGAAGACACGCACCGAATGGCAGAGGCCAACAAGGCCTTTGCGCACTACCGCTGGTAAAGCGGGGATGGCTCGGGGGTATGGTGCCCCGGCGCGGCCCTTGAACAGGCTGCGCTTGCCGTCTATACTAACGGGACCTGCGCTCGGCGCCGGTCTCCCTTGTTTCGTAATACCAGGCTAGGAGGATACCAATGGCGAAAGAGAAATTCGAGCGTACCAAACCGCATATGAACGTCGGTACGATCGGTCACATCGATCACGGCAAGACGACCTTGAGTGCCGCGATCACCATGTACTGCGGTCGCAAGTTCGGCGACAAGGTCATGAAATATGATGATATCGACAACGCACCGGAAGAGAAGGCGCGTGGTATCACCATCAATACCCGACATCTTGAGTATCAGTCGACCAAGCGCCACTATGCGCACATCGACTGCCCGGGCCATGCCGACTATATCAAGAACATGATCACCGGCGCCGCCCAGATGGATGGCGCCATTCTGGTCGTGTCCGCTCCTGACTCCGTAATGCCCCAAACCCGTGAGCACGTGTTGCTCGCCCGCCAGGTAGGCGTACCCGCGATCATCGTGTTCCTCAACAAGATTGACCTCCTGGATGACCCGGAACTGGTCGAGCTTGTCGAGCAGGAAGTCCGCGATCTCCTCAACTTCCAGAAGTTCCCCGGCGACGAGATCCCGATAATCAAGGGTTCCGCGTTCAAGGCCATGACCGAGCCCGACAATGCCGAGGCGACCAAGTGTCTTGAGGAGCTCCTCGACGCGATGGATACCTATTTCAAGGATCCAGAGCGCGTTACCGACAAGCCCTTCCTGATGCCGATCGAGGACGTTTTCTCGATCTCCGGTCGCGGTACGGTCGTAACTGGCCGTGTCGAGCGCGGTATCGTCAAGCTTAACGACACCGTCGAGATCGTCGGTATCAAGGCGACCAAGAGCACCGTGGTTACCGGTATTGAAATGTTCAACAAGCTCCTCGACGAAGGTCAGGCTGGTGACAATATCGGCGCCCTGTTGCGCGGTATCGACAAGAAGGAAGTGGAGCGCGGACAGGTTCTTGCCAAGCCGGGCACCATCACCCCGCATGCCAAGTTCAAGGGCCAGATCTACTGCCTGTCACAGGCCGAGGGTGGACGCCACAGCCCGTTCTTTGCCGGATACAGACCTCAGTTCTACTTCAGGACGACTGACATCACTGGTACCGTAACCCTGCCGGAAGGCAAGGAAATGGTTATGCCTGGTGACAACAGCGAGATCCTCGGAGAGCTGATCTATCCGATCGCCATGGAGAAGGGCCTCAAGTTCGCAATCCGCGAAGGTGGCCGCACCGTGGCTTCTGGCCAGGTCATCGAGATTATCGCGTAAGGCGAAGCTTCTTCAGTATTACAGGCCGCCCCAATCGGGGCGGCTTTTTTGTTCAAGGACCACCTTCGCGGGACTGTATGGAATGGTATTGAACGTCGCCGGTCACGGGGCCGCACGATTCATGCTAACTGACTATGAACAAGAAAAGCATTGCGCGCTCATGGCTTTCGAGCTAGACTGTTGTGTTGATTGATCATCCTGCATGGATGGCAAAAAGAGCCTTAAGGAGGCACGTATGAAACGAATTGTTATCATGATTATGGCCATTTGTCTGGCCGCGACCACGGTTTTTGCCGAACCTATCAATCTGGATTTCTGGCATGCCATGACCGGAAAGAACGCCGAGATTGTCCAGGCCATCTGCGACAAATTCAACGCTTCCCAGACCCTGTACAAGGTAAACCCGGTATTCAAGGGATCGTACAGCGATACCATGAATGCCGGCATTGCCGCATTCCGGGCCAAGTCTGCCCCTGCAATTATCCAGGTGTACGAAGTCGGCACGGCGACGATGATGGCCGCCAAGGGCGCAGTCAAGCCCGTTTACCAGCTCATGAAGGAAGCCGGCCAGAAGTTCGATCCAAAGATATACATTCCGACCATAACCAGTTACTATTCGACATCCAAGGGCGAGATGCTCTCCATGCCGTTCAATTCATCAACGGCTGTCATGTACTACAACAAGGACGCATTCCGCAAGGCCGGCCTCGATCCCGAGAAGCCTCCCGTCACCTGGCCAGAGTTCTTTGATGTAGCCAAGAAGCTCAAGGCTTCAGGCATGGAAGGCGGATTCTCCACCAACTGGATTTCCTGGATTCAGCTCGAGAATTTCTGCGCCTGGCACAACCTGCCATTCGGCACCAAGTCCAATGGCTTTGACGGCCTGGATACCAGCCTGGTCTTCAACTCTCCCTTGGTACTGAAGCATCTTCAGACCATCTATGACCTGAGCAAGGACAAGACGTTCATCTATGGTGGACGAGAGAACAAGGCCAACCCGCTCTTCTCATCAGGCCAGGTTGGAATGCATTTTGAGTCCATCGGTGGATATGCCAACTTCAAGAATACATGCAAGTTCGATTTCGGCGTCGCCCGCCTTCCCTACTATCCGGAAGTCGCCGGAGCTCCACAGAATTCCATTATTGGTGGCGCCAGTCTCTGGGTATTCACGGGCAAGTCAAAGAACGAGTACAAGGGAATAGCGTCATTCTTCTCCTTCCTCTCGACTCCTGATATTCAGGCGCTCTGGCACCAGAACACCGGTTACCTGCCCATCACGATGGCCGCATATGAGCTGACCAAGTCGCAGGGCTTCTACACGGCCAATCCCGGTCCCGAAGTCGCTATCAAGCAGCTCTTGAACAAGGCTCCGACGAAGAACTCGATGGGCATCAGGTTCGGCAACTTCAATATCATTCGCGAGATCGAGGACCAGACCTGGGAGGATATCCTTGCCGGCAAGATTTCAGTCAAGGATGGTCTTGACCGCATGGTCAGGGAAGGCAACGCGAAGCTGCGCGAATTCCAGACTCTGAACAAGTAATTTCATTCAGGATTCCTGTATCAACGGGGCCGGCCTCTTGGCGGCCCCGTATTCCAATTCCCAGGACGCGTTATGGTTCAGCAATATGAGTTCAAAGCCAAAGGTCTGCCATATCTTCTTGTTTTGCCACAGATGTTAGTGGTCTTTGTGTTTTTCTTCTGGCCCTCGTTCCAGGCAATATGGCAATCATTCTTCCTGCAGGATCCGTTTGGCGGCAGGGTCATTTTCGTAGGGCTGGCAAACTATACGCATCTGTTCACGGATCCCGACTCATCCTATGGGGAATCTTTCAGGGTGTCCGTAGCGTTTGCGCTGGCTGTCGCGACCCTGTCTATGGTCATTGCGCTCTTTCTAGCCTCGCAGGCCAACAAGAAGATTCGGTTTGCGTCATTCTACAAGACAATGCTCATCTGGCCGTACGCAGTCGCTACCATGGTGGCTGGCGTGCTGTGGCTCTTCATGTTCAACCCAAACGTCGGCATCATTGCCTGGTTTTTGAAACACAAGCTTGGTATCGAATGGAACCACCTCCTCAATTCAAGCCAAGCCTTTCTCTTGTTGACATTGGCCGCCAGCTGGAAGCAAATATCCTATAACTTTGTCTTCTTTCTCGCCGGCCTTCAGAGTGTCCCGAATGATCTTGTTGAGGCAGCCGCGATAGACGGTGCGGGCCCGACTCGTCGCTTCTGGAAGATCATTTTTCCACTGCTTTCGCCTACAACCTTCTATTTACTCGTCATGAATCTGGTCTACGGCTTCTTCGAGACCTTCCCGATCATCCATCAGGTTACCGCCGGTGGCCCTGGGAAATCGACAAGCATCCTGGTCTACAAAGTCTGGCGTGATGGCGTGGTGAATCTTGATCTGGGCGGCTCTTCTGCCCAATCTGTGCTCTTGATGATCATGGTTATTGGTCTGACTGTTGTCCAGTTCCACTACATCGAGCGGCGTGTGAACTACTAAGGAGCTATCGATGACGGAACATACACCGATACAACGTTTTCTGCCTCACTTTCTTATCATTTTCTCCATCGTCATTTTGCTGTTTCCGATATGGCTTGTATTCATAGCCTCGACGCATACCAGTGCAGAGATTCTATCGGCGCCGATGCCGTTGACTATGGGTAGCCATCTGGTAGAGAACTACAGGAATGCCATTCTGCAGGGCAACAAGAATCTTGGCGCCTCGGCCTTGGTGATGATGAAAAACTCCCTGATAATGGCTTTGGGAATAGCGACTGGCAAGATCGTCGTTTCGCTGCTCGCAGCCTTCGCGATTGTGTTCTTCCACTTCAGGTTCAGGAAATTCTGCTTCTGGGCTATATTCGTTACGCTGATGTTGCCCGTGGAGGTGCGCATCATGCCGACGTACAAGGTCATATCGGATCTTGGCATGCTCAACAGCTATGCCGGGCTAATACTACCGATGATTGTGTCTGCAACAGCCGTTTTTCTGTTCAGGCAGTTCTTCCTGACAGTCCCGCGGGAGATCGCGGAGGCTTCCCAGATAGATGGCGCCTCGCCGATGCAGTTCTTCTGGCGAATACTGTTGCCGATGACACGCACCCCGATCGCGGCAATGTTTGTCATTCAATTTATATATGGATGGAACCAGTATCTGTGGCCACTCCTTATAACGACCAAGCCGGAGTACTACACACTGCTGATAGGCATAAATAGAATGCTTTCAGGCGCCGACGTCCAGATCGAGTGGCAGATCGTGATGGCGACCACGCTTCTGGCAATGATTCCGCCGGCTCTGGTTGTGGTTTTCATGCAGAAGCAGTTTGTGGCTGGAATGACCGACCGCGAGAAATAGGCCTTCTGGCAGGTTTTGGGCCCAAGGTCATGATGCCCTGCATCTCTTGCCGGTGGGTTGACATTTGTTTTCCTTTGCGGCATTATCCACGAGCCGGTTATCTGGGCGCAGTGGCGTCCGCGAAGGGTAGTCGGTCGCCGCTCACGGGTTCCGTGGCGCGCGGTGCGAGGTTCCACGACCTCGAGCATCCGGGTTTTTGGGCACGCCCGCCAGGGTACGGCCCGTAGAATGCCGATGCAAGCGATCTTTGGAGGACACATGAAAGACAGGATCCGTGTCAGACTCAGGGGTTTTGACGTCCGTTTGATTGACGACAGCGCAAAATCCATCGTAACGACCGTGCAGAGAGCCGGGGCAAAAGTTTTGGGGCCGATCCCCTTGCCCACCAGGATCAGCAAGTATACGGTGCTGCGGTCCCCGTTTGTACACAAGAAATCGCGCGAACAATTCGAGATGCGGACCCACAAGAGACTTATAGACATTTTGAGTCCGACTCCCGATGTCATGGATGCACTGATGAAGCTCGAGCTGCCCGCAGGGGTTGACGTCGAGATCAAGCAGTAAACGGACGGTTTTGTACCGTACCGTTCAACGCTTAGGAGAAGCCGATGGTAGGACTGATCGGAAAGAAGATGGGCATGACCCAGGTTTTCGACGAAATTGGCCGGCTTGTGCCGGTTACGGTTGTCGTCGTTGAGCCTAACAAGGTCATTGGCCGCAAGACAACAGAGAAGGACGGCTATGATGCCGTCGTGCTTGGCTACAAGGATATGAAAAAGATCCGTGTAACGAAGCCGTACGCGGGGCAGTTCCCCGAAGGTGTAGCCCCAACGAAGATCATCAGTGAGATGCGGGATTTCAGCGGAGAAGCTGAGATCGGCAAAGAACTCGGTGTCTCGCTGTTTGAGGGGACCCGCTTTGTTGACGTTATCGCTATAAGCAAGGGCAAGGGCTTTCAGGGCGTCATCAAGCGCTGGGGCTTCGCGGGCGGACGCAATACCCATGGATCCAAGTTCCATCGCGAGCCTGGTTCTACCGGTATGAGCACGTATCCGCACAAGACCTTCAAGAACAAGAAGATGCCGGGCCGCATGGGCCGCGAACGCGTCACTGTCCAGAACCTGAAGGTTGTCAAGATCGATGTCGAGAACGGCTTCATGCTGATTCGCGGCGCCGTTCCCGGTCCCCGAAACAGCGTCGTCGTCGTACGATCGGCCGTCAAGAAAGCTAAGTGAGGATAGACTGATATGCAAGGCAAAGTCTTTTCCGTACAGGGCAAGGAGCTTCGGTCGATCGAGTTGTCAGACGACGTGTTTGGCCTTCCGGTCAACGAAGACGTGATCTGGTACGCGATCAACAATGAGCTCGCCAATAATCGTGTGGGCACCGCCGAGACCAAGACTCGCTCGGATGTGCATGGCACCAATCGTCGCCCCTATGCCCAGAAGGGCACTGGACGCGCCCGCCAGGGTGACGTCAAGGCGCCGCAGTTCGTTGGTGGTGGTACCGTTTTCGGTCCGCACCCCAGGGACTATTCGTATTCGATAAACAAGAAGGCCAAGCGCTTGGCGATGAAGAGCATCCTGAGCCTCAAGGCCCAGAACTCGTCGATGAAAGTCGTAGAGGACTTTTCGGTAACAAGCGGCAAGACCAAGGATCTGGCGTCACTGCTGTCTGGCCTGCTCCCCAGGGACAAGGCCGAGCGGACGGTTGTAATCCTCAAGGATGATGACGCGATGGTGAAGCGAGCAGGCAGGAATATTCCTTGGCTGCACTTCCTGTCCTTCAATCGCCTGCGCGCTCATGATCTGTTCTATGGACGGACCGTGATCGTGATGGAATCCGCGGTGAAGAACCTCAACGAATTCTACGCGGACAAGTAAGGAAGGCCGACCAATGCAGTACGAAAGCATTCTTATAGAACCGGTTCTGAGCGAGAAGACGAACATGCTTCGCGAAGAAGGCAAGTACGTGTTCCGCATCGATCCGCGGGCTACGAAGATTCAGGTCAAGGAAGCCGTGACGCGGCTCTTTGAGGTGCATCCGATTTCGTGCACCATCATGAACGTGAAGGGCAAGCCCAAGCGGCTTCGCAATCGGGCGGGCTATACCTCGTCATGGAAGAAGGCCATCGTCAGGCTCGCCAAGGGCGAGACGATCAAGGCTTTCGAGGGCGCGTGAGCGTACCAAGGGGAATACTATGGCTATAAAGACATTCAGGCCGATAACCCCCGGACTCAGGCACCGGGTGCAGGTGGTGAACGATGCCCTCACCATCGGCAATGAGCCGCAGAAGGCTCTGACCAAGGGCAAGAAGCAGAACGCTGGTCGCGCTTCAAACGGCCGCATTTCAATGCGCCGCAAGGGTGGCGGTCACAAGCGCAAGTATCGTGAGATTGACTGGAAGCGTGACAAGTACGGTATACCGGGCAAGATCGCGACGATTGAGTACGATCCTAACCGTTCGGCCAACATCGCGCTGGTCAACTATGTCGATGGCGAGAAGCGCTACATCATCGCCCCGATCGGCCTCCAGGTTGGTCAGGTTGTGGTGAGCGGCGCCGATGCACCGATAGAGATTGGCAACGCGTTGCCGCTGGAGAATATCCCAGTCGGATTCACCATCCACAATGTGGAACTGAATCTGGGCAAGGGCGCGCAGATGGCCAGGTCGGCCGGAGCCGGCGCTATGATAGTTGGTTCCGATGGAGATTACGTTACGGTCAAGCTTCCTTCAAACGAGCTCAGGCTTGTTTTCAAGAAGTGCATCGCGACGATTGGTGGAGTGGGCAACGAAGACCACATGAACGAGCGCTATGGCAAGGCCGGTCGAGTTCGATGGCTCGGCAAGCGCCCGCGAGTGAGAGGCGTGGCCATGAACCCCGTCGATCACCCGCACGGAGGCGGCGAAGGCCGCGGTAAGGGTTACAAGCAGCCGGTTACCCCGTGGGGCCAGCCTTGTAAGGGTTACAAGACGCGCGATCAGCATAAGCCGTCGAGTCGCTTCATCGTCAAGCGCCGCAAGTGAAAGGATAGGAGCGAACCGTGTCCAGGTCAGTGAAGAAAGGCCCGTTCATTGAGAAGAGCCTCTATAAAAAAGTCATCGAAGCCTCAAAGGCCGGTGACAAGAAGGTCATGAAGACCTTCTCCCGATGCTCTACGATCATTCCGGAAATGGTCGGCCTCACCTTGTCTGTGTATAACGGCAAGAGCTGGGTTCCGGTGTACGTCACCGAGAACCTCGTTGGTCACAAGCTTGGCGAGTTCTCGCCGACGCGCGTGTTTCGGGGTCACTCTGGCTCCGATAAGAAAGCCGACAGGAAATAGGTGGCTACCATGGCTAAGAAAACCGGTTACCCGGCGTGCGCCAAGTATATAATGGGCTCGCCGTCAAAGATTCGGCCTGTTGCGGACTTGGTTCGCAACAAGCCGTACAACGAGGCAGTCGCCATTCTGGAACACATGACCCAGAAGGGCGCCCGTCTCATAAAGAAGGTTGTCGTATCAGCCGCGTCAAACGCGCTCAATCAGAACCGCAAGCTTGCCGAGGACATGCTGTATGTCAGGGAGCTCAGGATCGATGATGGTCCGCGCATGCGCCGTGTCTGGTTCCGCGCTCGAGGCAGGGCAGACATGCTTGTAAAGCAGATGTGCCACATCAGCGTGGTCGTCGACGAAATAACCAGGTCGGAGGCGTAACGTGGGCCAGAAAGTAAACCCAATCGGATTAAGGATTGGCATCAATAAGGACTGGAAGTCTCGCTGGTACGTCGATCCCCGTGATTACGCGAAGACGCTCCACGAGGATCTGGCACTCCGCAAGCGGATGTACCAGCTGCCTGAAGCCAAGAATGCCGATATTTCCGAGATCGAGATTGTCAGGCATCCGCAGAAGGTGACGATCGTCATTCACACCGCAAAGCCGGGCGTGTTGATCGGCCAGAAGGGTGCCAACATAGAGCGCATCGGGCTGGAGCTTCAGAAGTACGCATCAAAAAAGATCAATATCAAGATCAAGGAAATAAAGAAGGTCGAGACCAATTCGCAGATCGTCGCTCAGAGCGTCTGCCGCCAGCTTGAGGGTCGCGGTTCGTTCCGCAGGACCATGAAGATGGCCGTCAGCACCGCGATGAAGGCTGGCGCCCAGGGCTGCAAGATTCGCATGTCCGGCCGCCTGGGCGGAGCGGACATGAGCCGAACTGAAGAGCACAAGGAAGGCCGCGTGCCGCTGCACACTCTTCGAGCCGATATCGATTATGGCTTCTATGAAGCCAACACGACCTACGGCAAGATCGGTGTCAAGGTCTGGATCTGCAAGAGCGACAACGCGATGATGGGCGACAAGAAGGAAGATGCCGGCCTAATGCCCGGTCGACCGCGCCGCGAACATAGCGACAGGCCTGAGCGTGCCGGTGAGCGTGGACCGCGCGGACCGAGGACCGGTTCCAGTCGTGGCCCCCGCGATGCGGGTACCCGCGAGGCGAGGAGCTAAGAAATGCTTGCACCTAAAAGAGTTAAGCACCGCAAGGTTCAGCGCGGTCGGACCAAGGGAAACGCGACCGCTGGCAACGCGGTTTCGTTCGGTGAGTTTGGTCTGATGTGCCTGGAACCGATCTGGATTACCAGCAGGCAGCTTGAGGCGGCTCGTGTCGCCTTGAACAGGTCGATAAAGCGCGGCGGCAAGTTGTGGATCAGGATTTTCCCGGACAAGCCGTACAGCAAGAAGCCGCTTGAAGTACGCATGGGTAAAGGTAAGGGCGGCCCCGAGTACTGGGTCGCGGTGGTCAGGCCGGGAACGGTCATGTTCGAGCTCGCGGGCGTGCCTCGCGAGGCGGCGGCCGAGGCAATGCGTCTGGCCGGCAGCAAGCTGCCGATCAGGACCAAGTTCATTGTCCGGGCCGACATGGAGATGGAGTAAGCGCATGAAGAATTCTTTCAAGGAGCTTAAGCTCACAGAACTCGTGGCAAAACGCGAGGAGCTGACCAAGAAGTACTTTGACCTGCGCTTCCAGATGGTTATTGGCCACGTCGAAAATCCGCTTCAGAAGCGGACCATGCGAAGGCAGATCGCCAGACTCAATACGCTTATTTGCCAGCACGAGCGTGTCGCTCACGACGACGCCGGCGCCAAAGCCTGACGGAGGGCGGGATCATGGAAGAGAAGACCAGGAAAGACAAGCAGGTCCTGCAGGGCGTGGTCGTAAGCGACAAGATGGAGAAGACCATCGTCGTGGAGATCGTGATGCGCAAGCTGCACCCGCTGTACAAGAAGTACCTTACCAGAAGCAAGAAGGTTAAGGCACATGACGAGACCAATGATGCCAAGATCGGCGACACGGTGCGTGTTGTCGAGACGCGGCCGCTGTCGCGCGACAAGCGTTGGCGTCTGGCCGAAATCGTCGAGCGCGCGAAGTAATCGCCTGAGAGGATCGGTATGATACAGGTTGAAACCAAGCTGAACGTCGCGGACAATTCCGGCGCCAAGACGGTGCAATGCATCAAGGTGCTTGGCGGCTCAAAGCGCCGGTACGCGTACGTCGGTGATATTATCGTAGTGGCGGTCAAGGCAGCATTGCCTAACTCGGCCATCAAAAAGGGAACCGTGGAGAAGGCTGTCGTCGTGCGTGTCCATAAGGAATATCGCAGGCCAGATGGCACGTACATTCGGTTCGACGACAACGCCTGCGTCATCATTGACGCGAACAAGAACCCGAAGGGCAAGCGCATCTTTGGTCCCGTCGCTCGCGAACTGCGCGACAAGGATTATATGAAGATCGTTTCGCTTGCCCCCGAGGTTCTATAAGGAGCGGGCGATGAGCGACGTAAGGTTGAAGACGAAGTTGAAGAAGGACGATCTGGTGCAGGTCATTTCCGGTAAGGAACGTGGCAAGCAGGGCAAGATCGTTGTGGTCGATCATGACAAGGGTCGTGCTATCGTTCAGGGCGTCAACATGGTCAAGAAGGCCATGAAGAAGAAGTCGCAGAATGATCGTGGCGGCATCATAGAGATTGAGGCACCCGTTCGCCTCTGCAACATGATGATCGTCTGCAAGAAGTGCGGCCCGACGAGGATCGGCTACAAGATTGAGGGTGACGCGAAGAAACGCGTTTGTCGCAAGTGCGGGGAGGCGCTCTGATGGCCGAGAAGCAGCAGAAGAACGCGTACGTTCCGAGACTGCGGAAGATCTACGCCGAGAAGGTAGCGCCGGAACTCAAGAGCGAGTTCGGCTATGAATCGGTCATGCAGATACCAAAGCTCGTGAAGGTGATCGTTTCGATGGGCGTTGGCGAAGCCAAGGAAAACAAGAAGATCCTTGACGCCGCCGTTCTGGATGTTGGAATCATCACTGGCCAGAAGGCAGTGAAGACCAAGGCCAGGAAGTCTATCGCGGTGTTCAAGATTCGCGAAGGCCAGGAAATTGGTTGTCGCGTAACGCTCCGGGGTGCCCAGATGTGGGAATTCCTCGACCGGCTCCTGAACGTGGCTCTGCCACGAGTCAAGGACTTCCGTGGTGTGAATCCGAATGCCTTTGACGGGCACGGGAATTATTCCATGGGGCTCACGGAGCAGATCATCTTCCCGGAGATCGATTACGACAAGATCGAGAAGGTGATGGGCATGAACGTGGCCATCGTTACGAGCGCCCGCACCGACAAGGAAGCCAAAAGCCTTCTTGCCAAGATGGGCATGCCGTTCAGGAAGTAGGAGAGGATTCTAATGGCCAGGAAAGCTATGATACTGAAGGCGCTCGCAAAGCCCAAGTACATGACCAGGCACGTGAACAGGTGCAAGATCTGCGGGAGACCTCGCGGATACATGCGGAAATTCGATATGTGCCGTATTTGCTTCCGGAAACTCGCGAGCGAGGGTTTCATTCCGGGCGTAACCAAATCGAGCTGGTAGGAGGACTGGAATGAGCGTTTCCGATCCCATCTCCGATATGCTGACCAAGGTCCGCAACGCGAGCATGGCCCGCCACGAGAAGGTGGATATTCCAACCTCGCGGCTCAAGCTCGAGGTCGTCAAGATACTCAAGACCGAAGGCTTCATTAAGAACTTCAAGAAGCTCGCCCAGGAAGGTCGAAACTTTATTCGTATCTTCCTGAAGTATGACGAGGAAAACGAGCCGATAATTCACGGCATCGAGAAGGTCTCAAAGCCTGGCCGGAGAGTATACACCGGTTACAAGGGACTGCCGCGCGTGCACAACGGCTATGGTACCCTGATAGTCTCGACCTCCGAAGGCGTGACCACCGGCAAGAAAGCCGCTGAGAAAAAAGTCGGCGGCGAACTCATCTGCACCGTTTGGTAATAGAGGGGAACCGCCATGTCGAGGATAGGCTATAAGCCGATTATGGTACCGAAGGGCGTGAAGATCGCCGTACAGGGGAACAAGATCAACGTGGAAGGCCCTAAGGGCAAGCTCAGTGAAGAGCTCGCCACATCGCTTGTCACCGTCGAGGTCAAGAATGACGCGGTAAGCGTCGACAGGGCCAACGATGAGAAGCAGACGAAGGCATTCCACGGCCTGTATCGCAATCTGATCAATAATATGGTGGTCGGCGTCACCGAGGGCTACAAGAAGGCCTTGGTAATAAATGGCGTCGGCTTCAAGGCAGAGGTTCAGGGAAAACTCCTGGTGCTCAGCCTTGGTTATTCAAGCGACGTTTACGTCGGCATTCCGGAAGGGCTGTCGGTCGCTGTAGAGGCCAACAACCAGAAGGTCGTTGTCTCGGGTATCGACAAGCAGCTCGTAGGGCAGTTTGCGAGTGAGATTCGCGGGCTTCGCAAGCCTGAGCCGTACAAGGGCAAGGGCGTTCGCTACGAGACCGAGACCATCCGCAAGAAGGTCGGCAAGACCGGCGTGAAGTAAGGGACGGCCATGAGCACGAAAGAACTTTCAGAGAAGATCAGACGACGTGATGCCAGGAAGGTTCACGTTCGCAAGACGATAAGCGGAACCGCCGAGCGCCCGCGGCTGACGGTTTTCAAGTCGAACCGATATCTGTACATCCAGGCCATCGATGACGAGGCGGGCGCCACGCTCGCTTCGGCCAGCACCCTGGAAGAGGCACTCAAGGGCGCGCGGCCGACCGTAGAAGGCGGCAGCAAGCTTGGTGAGCTGATGGGTTCGAGGCTGGCAGAGAAGAAGATCGAGACTGTCATCTTTGACAGGAACGGTTATCATTACCATGGCGTCGTGAAAGCCATCGCCGACGGAACCCGCAAGGCCGGGATCAAATTCTAGGGGGAACTCGTGGATAGGAGAGAGAGGGACGACAGGTCCCGCGATATCTACGTCGAGAAGCTCGTCAAGCTGAACCGAACCGCCAAGGTAGTCAAGGGCGGCCGAAGGTTCTCGTTCTCCGCCCTGACCGTCGTAGGCGATCGGAGTGGTAATGTCGGGTATGGTTTCGGCAAGGCGAATGACGTCACCGAGGCGATCCGTAAGAGCATCGACAAGGCCAAGAGGAATATGATCAAACTGCCTGTGAAGAACGGGACCATTCCTCATGACATCATTGGGCAATACAAGGCTTCCAAAGTAATGCTGAAGCCGGCATGCCCGGGTTCCGGCATCATCGCTGGCGGCGCGGTTCGAGCCATAATGGAAGCCGGCGGCGTGACAGACATACTGGCGAAGAGCGTCGGAAGCCGCTCTGCGATCAACGTGATCCGGGCAGCCTTTGACGGCATCGAGGGCATTCTTGATGCCCGCGCCGTTGCTCACAATCGTGGCAAGGCGCTCAAGGATATGTGGGGTTAATGCCATGGCCGAAAAGATAGTCATCAAGCTCGTGAAGAGCACAATCGGCCGCAAGCCTGAGCAGCGGGCAACCGTCCGCTCGCTGGGGCTTCGCAAGATCAGCTCATGCACCATTCAGGAGGCTACACCTTCCATATTGGGCATGATCGATACGGTCAAGCACCTCGTCGAAGTCAGGCCCTATGTGGCTGGCCAGGAGCAGAAGAAATGAGCGACTTCAACCTACATCCACCTGTCGGTGCCCAGCATCGCAAGAAGATAGTGGGCCGTGGCCAGGGTTCCGGTCTCGGTGGTACCGCCGGCAAGGGCAACAAGGGACAGCAGTCCCGCTCTGGTGGAAAGACCTATCCGGGTTTTGAAGGCGGTCAGATGCCATTGTACAGGCGCCTGGCTCACCGCGGATTCAATAACAAGAACTTCAGCGTTGATTTTCAGATCGTCAACCTGAACGATGTCGAGGCGCGCTTTGAAGCCGGTGAAATAGTGGATGGCGTATCCCTGGCTATCAAGGGTCTCGTCCGCAAGGCGGAAGTTCCAGTCAAGATCCTCGGCAACGGCGAGCTTTCAAAGGCTCTTACCTTCGTCGTGGATAAGATCTCTGCCTCAGCCAAGGCCAAGATCGAAGCGGCCGGCGGTAAGGTGGAGATGCCCTGAAAAGGGCATATCCAACAGGAAAGAAGGTAGTGGTCTATGGCAGGTAACGCGTTGACGGATGTGTTCCGGATAAAGGAATTGCGGGAACGCATTCTCTATACGATCACCTGGCTTGTGGTGTTCAGGATTGGTGTATTTCTTCCGATCCCTGGCATCAATGCCGGCGCACTGAAAGAATACTTCGCCTCGGTAAACTCCAAGGGTGGCATTACCGATTACCTGGACTTCTTTGCGGGTGGTGCGTTCAAGAACTTCTCGGTATTCATGCTTGGCGTGATGCCGTACATATCGACCCAGATCATCATGCAGCTGTTGATCGTGGTCTTTCCCAGCCTCAAGAAGATTGCCGAGGAAGACGGCGGTCAGCGAAAGATAGCGCTCTATACTCGACTCGGCGCGATCTTTGTCAGCGTGCTTCAGGCCTTTGCCCTGGTCGCCTATGCCAAGAACATAGCCAAGACGAACCCTGATGTGCTGATGATGAATCCTCAGGCGTATACCGCGCTTGCTGTTCTTACGGTTACGACCGGTTCAATGTTCCTGGTCTGGATAGGTGAGCAGATCACCAAGCGGGGAATTGGCAACGGTATATCGTTGATAATCTTCGCGGGAATCGTCGCCAGGTTGCCAAACGCGCTCTATGCGCTGTTCCGCAAGATGGTGAGCGGCGAAATCAACGCGGTTGTGGCGATATTTGTCATTCTGCTCTTTGCAGCGGTTGTGGTGCTGGTCATCTACGAGCAGCAAGGCCAGCGGAAGATTCCTGTAAACTACGCCAAGCGTGTAGTGGGCAGGAAGATGTATGGCGCCCAGAATACATACATACCGTTCAAGATCAATCCTTCTGGCGTTATTCCGGTGATTTTCGCGTCGAGCATCCTTACGTTCCCGTTGCAGATTGCCCAGAGCATGGGCGGCGGCGCCAAATGGCTTCGTGACTTTGCGTATTTCCTGAGGCCCGAGGGCTGGTGGTACAATATATTCTATATACTGTTCATCGTCTTCTTTGCCTACTTCTATACGCAGGTTTCACTGAATCCTCAGGAGATAAGCAAGAACATCAGGGAGAATGGCGGTTCAATACCAGGTATCCGTTCCGAGAAAATGGAAGAATATCTGACAAAGATCCTTAATAGGATCGTGTTCCCCGGCGCTCTGTACCTGGCTCTGATAGCGCTTATACCGACGGTTGTGCAGAGGATATTCCACTTCCCAAGCGAATTGGCATACCTGCTCGGCGGTACATCGTTGCTGATTCTTGTCGGAGTGGATCTGGATACTATGTCCCAGGTGGAAGGGCAGCTCAAGATGCATCACCACGACGGACTGACAAAGCGCGGGCATATCAAGGCACGCAATCTGTAGTACATGGTAGACGAGGGCGGCCACGGCGTGGTACAAAACTTTTTCGGTACCTTACGGAGGAATCGGCGATGAAGGTCAGGACCAGCGTTAAGCGCATATGCGATAAATGCAAGGTTATCAAGCGGAATGGCATAGTCCGCATTATTTGTGAGAATCCCAAGCACAAGCAGAAGCAGGGATGAGGAGGTAGGCCCCAATGGCACGTATAGCGGGAGTCGACCTCCCCAACAAGCACGTTGAGATAGCGCTCACGTATATTTACGGTATCGGACGGACCAGCGCTCGCAAGATTTGCGAGACTGTCAAGCTCGATCTGAACCGCAATATCAATGACCTTTCCAACGAAGAAGTCAACGAGCTCAGAAAGCTCATCGAGAATGACTATAAGGTCGAGGGACGGCTTCGCTCTGAAACCAACCTCAACATCAAACGGCTCATGGATATTGGTTGCTACCGGGGCCTAAGGCACCGGAAAGGCCTGCCCGTTCGAGGTCAGCGCACGCGAACAAACGCGCGCACGCGCAAGGGTAAGAAGAAGACCGTGGCCAACAAGAAGAAGGCCTAAGGAGGGTAGGGCTCGTGGCTCAGACCAAGAAACGTAAAGAGAAGAAAAGCGTATATGAAGGAAACGTCTATATTCAGGCGACCTTCAACAATACCATCATCACCGTAACCGACCTGAACGGTAACGCAATTTCATGGGGATCCTCCGGTGGCTTGGGCTTCCGCGGCGCGAAGAAATCCACCCCCTTCGCGGCGCAGTCCGTCACGGAGCAGGCAGTAACGAAGGCCCTGACTGTGGGACTTCGAGAAGTGCACGTGTACGTCAAGGGTCCTGGAGTTGGTCGTGAATCGGCCATTCGCCAGCTTGGAGCCTTGGGGCTCAAGATCAAGAGCATCAGTGACGTAACGCCCATTCCGCACAACGGCTGCCGCCCCCCAAAAGCGCGCAGGATGTAAGGTAGGGGGAGAAAAAGAATGGCACGTTATATTGGTCCTCGGTGCAGGCTGTGCCGAACCGAGAACAAGAGACTTTTCCTCAAGGGCGACAAGTGCAAGAGCGACAAGTGCCCGGTAAACAGAAAGCGCATGGCGCCTGGCAAGGATCCAAAGACCAGACAAAAGAAGCAATCTGATTACGCTGTGCAGTTGCGCGAGAAGCAGAAGCTCAAGAGGTCATATGGCTTGCTCGAGAAGCAGTTCAAGCTGACCTTCGAGAAGGCGCTTCGCATGCCCGGCAAGACCGGTGAGAACCTGTTTGCGTTGCTTGAGTGCAGGCTGGACAGCGTGGTGTATAGACTGCGTTTCGCTACGAGTCGTTCACAGGCTCGGCAGGTTGTTCTGCATGGCCATGTGCTGGTCAACGGCAAGCGCGTCAATGTGCCGTCGTATCAGGTGAAGCCAGGTGATACCATATCGATTCATCAGACCTACAAGACGAACAAGGTTCTGCTCGCCGCGCTCTCTGAACATCAGAAGAGCGGCGTGATGCCTTGGCTTTCTCTCGATGTAGAGAAATTCGAAGGCAAATTCAACCTTGTACCGCAGCGCCAGGACATCGTCGATATGGCCGATATCCGCGAACAGCTCGTGGTTGAGCTCTATTCGAAGTAAGGAGTGGACATGGCGCGAAAGAACCTGCTCAAGGGATTTAAAAGGCCGAAAGGCATAACGTATGAGCAGAGCGAAAGCTCTACCGATTACGGAAAGTTCATAGCATATCCCTTCGAGCCCGGGTACGGTACCACTATCGGCAACACCCTGCGCCGTATACTCCTGTCATCGATCCAGGGCTACGCCATCACCGCGGTTCGCATTACTCGCCATGAGGCGGATGGTGCGCAACATGTGGTGTCGTCAGAGTTCGAGACGATACCGGGTGTGTCAGAGGATACGATAGAGCTTCTCAATAATCTGAAACAGCTTCGTTTGCAGCTTCCTAACGACGAGGAGCAGATGACGCTGTTGTACGAATTCGCGGGCCCGGCCGAGATAAAGGGCGCCGATCTTGCGAAAGAGAAGTCGCTTAAGGTATTTAACCCCGGTACGCATCTGATGAGCATCATGGACGGGGTCAAGCTTGATGTTGAGCTTCAGATTGATCTTGGACGCGGGTATGTCCCCAGTGAGGTCAACGAGAAGTACATTGAGGTCGTTGGAACGATTCCGATGGATGCGATATTCTCGCCGGTCAGCAAGGCGCGGTATAGCGTTGAGCCGACCCGCGTTGGACATCGCTCCGACTATGACAAACTGATTCTTGAGGTCTGGACCGACGGAACGCTGAAGCCGGAAGATGCGTTGGCGGAAGCCGCGAAGATAGCCAAGGATCACTTCAGCATATTTGTCAATTTTGATGAAGGCGAGCCTGGCCTCGATGAAGAGAGCGATGAGCTTGATGAGCGAATCAAGGCGATTCTGACGACGCCGGTCGAAGAGCTGGAATTGTCGGTTCGGTCATCGAATTGCCTGAAGAACGCCAGCATCAAGACCATTGGTGACCTGACACGCAAGACAGAGGATGACATCGCCAAGACGAGGAACTTCGGAAAGAAGTCCTTGCAGGAGATCAAGGACCGCCTCAAGGAATGGAATCTGGGACTCGGCATGACCGATTATTCCGAACTCAGGGACCACTTGAAGCTGGAGAAGCAGAAGGAAGATATCCATGAACCATAAGAAGGGCTTCAATACGCTGAACCGGAACGCCTCGCACAGAAGGGCTCTCCTCCGGAATATGGCTACCGTCCTCTTCAAGCATGAGCAGATCACCACGACCAAGGCCAAGGCAATCGAGGTGCGCAGAGTCGCCGAGAAGATGATAACGAGAGCCAAGGAAGACAGCGTGCACAACAGGCGCGTAGTTGGCGAGAAGATTACCGATCAGGCTGTCCTGGCAAAGCTGTTTACCGACATTGGTCCGCGCATGAAGGAACGGAATGGCGGCTATACCCGCATTCTGAAGATAGGTTTCCGCGACCAGGATGCGGCCAGCATGGTGATTCTGGAGCTTGTCGATCACAAGCTCGAAGACGCATCCAAGGCCGACAAGAAGAAGGACGCGGACAAGCCGAAGAAGGCGGAGCCAAAGGCAAAGAAGTCGGAACCGAAGGCTGACCCCAAGGCAAAAATGCCGAGGACCAAGAAGTCAGCAACCGCCAAGACGGCCGAGTAAGGGGAGGAACGAATATGTCCAAAGCCCATCGCGGTAAAGGAATAGCGGAACTCGCGGCCGGTGGCCGCGGTCAGTGCCCCGTGTGCAAGCGCGAAGGCGTCAAGCTGCTCTATGAGCAGGAAATTGATGGCGCCAAGCAGAAGATCTGCAAGATCTGCAAGGCCACGATAGCCAACAAGAAATAAGAGCAACTGCTCTTTTGCATCATGCCGGAGGATCTTACTCTGGCCACGGGAGGCCGCCATTGTGCGGCCTTTCGTCATTTAATGAGTGGAGGCTACGATGCGCTCTGAACGCGCTGGTATACTGTATGGCATTGGAGCGTATGGATTGTGGGGAATGTTTCCGCTGTACTGGAAGCGTCTGTCAGCTGTCCCGGCCATGCAGATCCTGGCTCACCGGATTGTCTGGGCATTTCTGCTGACCGCGGTAGTATCCGCGCTTCTGGGCAGACGCAAGATCATAGAGCAGGTCATAAAGGAGCCTAGACGGCTGTTCGCCACCATTCTGGCGGGAATCTTCGTTACCGCGAACTGGGGTATATATATATGGGCGGTAAATTCCGGCAAGATCGTGGAGACAAGCCTGGGATACTACCTGAATCCCCTGGTCTCGGTGGCGCTTGGATTGTTCGTCCTGAAGGAGCGAATCGACGCTGGAATCATAGCGGCATGCGGCATTGCTCTCGCGGGAATTATCATACTGACCATATCGTATGGCAAGCTGCCTTGGATTGCGCTTTCGCTGGCGCTTACCTTTGCGCTCTATGGCCTTATAAAGAAGATGGTTGGTCTTGACGCGCTTGCCGGGCTGGCGATGGAGACGGGTCCGCTCTTTCCATTGGCGCTAGCGTTTCTGTTGTTCGAGGAGCACGTGGGGCGCGGCTCGTACCTCTCGATAGGGCCGGTCGAGACAATCATGCTGACGCTTGCCGGGCTTGTGACGGCGATACCGCTTTTCTTCTATGCGGAGGGTGTGAAGCGTATCCCGCTATCGAAGATGGGTTTTCTGCAATACATATCTCCGACGCTGCAACTGTCTCTGGGTGTGTTCGTTTTTGGCGAGACACTGAGTGGCGTGCGCGCGCTTGCCTTTGGCTTCATTATCGCTGCATTGGTCGTATTTGCCGTAACGAGGGCAAGGAGGCCACGGATTGGCCGTACCGCCGGCGCCTAGTGCGGCGGGGACACATCCGGCGGGTTCAGCTCGTGCGGCTCAATTCCTGACGCTGACGACCTTGCCCCGCTTGATGACCGTGCCTACGCAATTCATGCCCACATTGTAGGCAAGGTGCCGGTATGAAGGCGCATCGAGGATAATCATATCGGCGAGCTTGCCAGGCTCAAGGGAGCCACGATCCTCGGCGAGACCGACGGCGGCCGCGCCGTTGAGCGTAAGAGCAGTCAGAACTTCCTCTATCGACATGCGCATGTACAGGACTGCCAGCGCGGCCGACAGGGGGATCGACTGGCTGTAGCACGAGCCTGGGTTCAGGTCAGTCGCGAGCGCAACGGCAAGCCCCATGTCAATCATGGAACGCGCGTCGGCATATGGCTCTTTCAGGGTGAACGCCGTCAACGGCAGGCAGGTAGCCACCACTCCGGCAGCCGACATCGCCGCAAGGTCTTCAGCCGATGCCTTGAGGAGGTGATCGGCGCTGACGGCACGCATCTCCGCCGCCAGACCGGCTCCACCCAGTCGCTCTATCTCATCGGCATGGAGCTTGAGTCCGAAGCCCGCGTCACGGGCGGCCTTCAAGTAGCGTCTGGAATCCTCCAGCTCGAAGACGCCCTTTTCACAGAAGATATCGCAGAATCGGGCGAGGTTGGATGATCTGACATGAGGCAGCACCTCGTTTACAACAAAATCAATATAGGCTCCGGGCTGGCCCTTGAACTCGGTTGGTATGGAGTGAGGCCCCAGGAAGGTAGGCACGATGTCCACGGGCTGACGGGAGTCCAGTACCTTCATCGCCTCGAGCTGGCGGAGTTCTGTATTCAGATCCAGGCCATACCCAGATTTTCCCTCCACTGTGGTAACACCAAGTTCCAGCATCCGTTCGAGCCTGACGGCACCGCTGGCAATAAGGTCAGGCATGCTCGAGGAGCGTGTAGCGGAGACGGAATTGGCTATGCCGCCACCCCTGCGATGGATTTCCATATAGGGTATCCCTGCTGCCCTCCAGAAAAACTCATCTGCCCTGTAACCGCCGAATATGAAGTGTGTATGGGAGTCAATGAAACCCGGGATGACGGAGCCTCCACGAGCGTCTATGGTCTCCGGAGGAGGGCCATCAAGCCTGGGCATCTGGGAGGATGGGCCTGCCCAGACGATCGTCTCCACATCGACAATGATTGCCGCATCCGGTATGACGCTGACCATGGACATCGCTGAACCATGGCGGGCTGTGGAGCCTGTAGGGGTTGCCAGTTCGCCGATATCCCTCACAACCAAGGTTGCCTTCATGCTGAACCACCATGCATCGACATTGTCCTACCCACGAAATAGCGGATCAAGGCCTATCGTACCCTTGAGCGAATCCGGATAGGTAGATAGTGATACCCTCGCCAGCTGGTCCTTGACGGTGGCAAGTTCCCTCGTGGCTCGAGTTATCTCGCTCTCGTTGCGACCATTGCGCGAGTTAAGAAACGCCTCAATATATGTGGCGCCCGAAGAAAGTCGCGACCGCTCGGATTCTGCATACTCTTGAAGCCTGGAACGATACCAGTCCGATGACAGCACGCAGTCGCGATCGAAGAGCATTCTGAGTTCTGGATTGTCGAGGCCCTTGCCCCGCCATGTACCTTCCGCCATGATGCGGAGTATGGCCTGCAGGGGCGGGATCGCGGCTTCTATCGAGCCGTCTTCTATATAGTCCCTGGCGGCTCGCTCCTGAGCCTCGGCAACATTGAGGATGCCATCGGCAAAATATTCGAGGCTCTGCAATTCGGGCCTAAGGACTTCTTCGGGGAACACCGCCGATGGCGCGTCGAAGATACGACCGAGGAACTGGGACGCGAACAAGGGGGTAATCCTGTAGCCCAGGCGGCGGGCGGGAATGTGCTTGCCGCCAAGCTCGAAATCCTGTACCTGTTCGAGGTACCCATGCTTGATGAGGAAGGCTGGATCCCGCTCTTCCGGTGACAGTCTCGCCCACAACTCTGGAACAAGCAGGGAAATATCGTGATCCACTTTGTACTTGTGACCGATGTAGCCAGCAGCGGTTGTGAAGCCATTGTACCCGCCGAGTATGAATCCGAGAAGGGAGTTGTTGAGGTCGGTCGTCGGGCACAGGGCATTGAACGGCCCTTTGGTCAGCGCGCCTTCCGAACCTGCTCCGGTTGTCGATGGACTCTTGCCGGTGAGCGAACAGATAAAGTCCATGAAGAGCTCCGGAAGCTCCTGGTAATGGATCGGCCCATAGACCGCCAGCGGCCTGATACCGGCCTCAGGCTCCGGTGGGTTGTTGCGTCGGCCAGGAAGAATGGCGCCAACAGGATGGTGGGCGGCAATTTCCAGTGGTATCATGCGATAGAGCCGGGCACTGACATCGGCAAGGTACCTGTTCAGTGGCTTGACATAGTTGAAGTCAAGCTGCAGGTAGCGTGGATTCTTTGATGGTTTGCCGTCGACGAGGCGGGGCTTTGATGAGACGACGAAATATCTGAAGGAATCATCGCGCTCGGCGTCGATGATCATCGAGCGCATCGGCTCCGTGTACTCTGACAGCTCGATTGTATGTTCTATCATCTCCTTGGATTTTGATCTAGTGAGGGGCTCGAAGTTCGATATGAAGTTGTCCATCCGGGCCATGTCGCTCTCGGCCTGCTTGTCATATCCGCGAATGATCGCATCGTCGGGACGCTGGAAGAATCGCGCTTCGCAGTTCCTGGAGAATTTCACCGCAGGTTCGCGGACATCATCGGGCAGACCTTCAAGCAATTTGGTCGGTGCCAGCACGGAGGCGGTTATATCGTCCTCCCACTGGATCTTCTCTGCAGGAAGATAGTCCTGCCTTAGCTTGTGTATCGACCGCGCTCCATCAGGCGTGAAGCCGATGCGCAGGTACGAGGCCTGCACTGCCCTGCCTTCGAACTTGACGACGTTGCCCGTGGTGCCATTGACGGTATCGGTTCCGAAATGCGACCGCCAGTCTTCACCCCAGTCGGGTTTGTAGAATCGCTTGACCAGGAACACGAGGGCCTTGACCCGTTCCGGTATCGATTCAAGCCAGGTGTTGTACTCATCCGTGTACAGCATCGATGGAGACAGCAACTTGATGACGCTGCCAAGCGAGCGCTTCTCGGAGAGTATGGGGCGGCTGTCGCCTCCGTGGTTTTCCGATTGGTTTCTATGTCGATTGCCGAACGGGTATTCAATGACCGCCTTGACGGCCTCCATGTCGGCCGCGAAATCGCCGGTGACGATTGGATTGAAGGTTACGGCATCAAGAATCGACTTTGATATCTCGGACTTGCCACCGCCAGACACGGTGCTTGGCTTGTGGCACAGGAGGCCTTCCGCCGCGGTGCCTACCAGCCGCCAGGCTCCTGACGCGGCGTGCTGCTCGAGCTTGATTCTATAGCCGCTGGGATGCACGTATACATGATCCGGCAGTACAGGCAGTGAACGCTTGGCGCCATGCGCCATCCAGACAGCCTGCTGATCCTTCAGGGAAATTGTGGCATCATCTGGCAGATATATTATCGAGTTGAACATTCGGTCGATGGCGTAGCCCTCAGGCTGCAGGTCTACCCTGTGGCCCAGCAGGCGTATCACGTCGTCAATGGTCTGGCCCTTGGACTTGAGATTGGTGTCGGGGACAAATCGATTGCCAAGGTTGAAACTGGGCATTACCAAGGCGCCACCCGCGTGCTCCTCTTCCGTCAGGCCAACCAGGTTTGATGAATAGGAGATGTGTGCCTTGATCTCCTTCTTGGTGTAGCCAAAATAATTGTCGGCAATGATGGTGACGATGACCCCTCGCTCGTCGCGGGCGCAAAGTTTGAATGGCTTGCCGTCGTTGTATTTTTCGGCGGGATCCTTCCAGGCCATGCCATCGCGACGCTGGCGCTCTGTGGCCTCGCCCCATGGCGGCAGTCCCAGATCCTTTTTAAGCATGCCGGTCAGATGGGTCGCAAGAATGATGCATCCAGTATGTCCGGTCCAGTGCAGCGGATCCAAGGCCGCATCATTGTCGGAAACGTAAGGATCGCCTGAATTTCCGAAGATGCTCTCGGCGAAATCAAGGTTGGCCGCCAACGACGCGGGTGCGAAGAACCTTGTCTCCATCGAGAGTTCGACGAACAGGCCCGGAACTTCCGGTCTGACCATTGGCCGCATCATCAACGAGAGGAATGTCCGTGCCGGTTCGGGTTCGCCAGCGGTGAACGGCAAAACAAGCATGTCATCGGGCGGTGAAAATGCAGCCTTGAGAAGCCTGGCAAACGCGATCTTGGGCACGGCCTTCTTGTCCAGTGGTACAGGCAGGCCGCCTTCGGCTATATGAAATACGCCCTGCGTGGTGCGCTTGTCGTTGGCTGGATTGTGCAATACGCCGTTGCGGATTCGATATGATGACATCGTAGGAGACTTGTAATCATGACCATCAGGTGGCAATGCCAGTTCCCGGGCCATACCGTACCGGTCAAGTACCAGCGTCCTCGATGGCAGCCGCGGGCTTTCTGCCGGTCCAAGGTCTGCCAGATAGGAGTCCAGGAAGGCTTGTATGCGGGCGTCCGCGGGAGGCAGATAGTTGGCCAGGAGCCTGTCTTTCTCGCGGAAGTTGGCAAGCATATCGTTGGCCAGTTCCAGGAATGCGGTGCCTTCCTTGGAGTAGACTGGAAGGCCAAGAGCCGATAGTTTCAAATTTATATAGGCTACGAGTCTGCCTCGCTCCACTGGCGAACGTCGATCCAGCGTCAGTCCAAAGTCGCGTTTTACGGGCATGCAAGCCTCCGTTCAAGGTTTATGGCCTGGGGTTGCGCTCCAAGCATTTCCATAAGGTAGTACAAACACTGCCGATTTGCCAGAGGATAAAAAAAGGAGGATGACGCGCTATGCACGCCATCCCCGAATTGGTATGTACGCAAACGATGCGAGCCGATCAGATTCCCAGGTACGCCTTCTTGACCATCTCATCCTGCTTCAGGTTGGCCGCTGTATCGGTCAGCACGATGCTACCGGTCTGCAGGACATAGCCTCTGTGAGCGATAGAAAGCGCCATGAGGGCGTTCTGCTCCACCAACAGAATGGTGGTTCCTTGCGCGTTCAGTTCCTTGATGATGTCAAATATCTGATCCACCAGCACCGGTGCCAACCCCATCGATGGCTCGTCCATCAAGAGAATCTTGGGGCTGGACATCAGACCCCTGGCGGTGGCCAACATCTGTTGTTCGCCGCCGGACAGCGTTCCGCCTTTCTGCTCGGCACGTTCCTTGAGCCTGGGAAACAATCCAAACGCATAATCAAGGCGCTTCTTGATGACGGTGCGATCGCGTTCCAGGTAGGCCCCCATCTCGAGGTTTTCCATAACCGTCAGCTTGGGAAATATACCGCGGCCTTCTGGAACCAGATCCACGCCTTCCTTGTGGACGAGGTGCGCCTCCATGGCGGAGATATTCTTGCCGTTCAGCAGTACCCGGCCTTTTCTGCAGTGCAGCAGGCCGGAAATGGTGCGCAGGGTCGTGGTCTTTCCGGCGCCATTGGCCCCGATCAGTGTCACGATCTCGCCTTCTTCCACCGTAAGCGATATACCACTGAGCGCGTGAATGGCGCCGTAATAGGCGTGAACATTGTCGAGTTCGAGTAGACTCATCGCTTCCCCCTCACGCCGACAGCCCGGACGCCGCGCCGCGCCCCAGGTAGGCCTCTATGACTCGCGGATTGGCCGCGATTTCCTTTGGTTCGCCTTCGGCTATCTTTTCTCCGTAATCCATCACGGTAATTCGCTCGGAGACCTGCATCACAACGCGCATGTCGTGTTCGATCAGTAGAATCGCTATGCCCAGATCGTCACGCAGGCGCCTGAACAGGTGCATGGCATCCTCACTCTCATGTGGGTTCATGCCCGCCGTCGGCTCGTCCAGCAACAGCAGTTCAGGCTCCGCGGCGAGGGCGCGGGCTATCTCCACACGACGTTGGGCACCATAGGGCAGGTTGGATGCCAGCTCGTTGCCCAGGCCATGCACGCCCACATACTCCATCAGTTCCTGCGCATGCTGTTCAGCATGCTGCTCCTCGTCCTTGAAACGCTTGAGCCTGAACAGGATCTCAAGAGGAGTCTGTTTGAGCCGGGTGTACGCGCCTATCATGATGTTCTCGACCACGGTCATGCTGCCGAACAGCCGGATGTTCTGAAAAGTGCGTGCTATGCGGTGCGCGGTTATGGTTTCCGGGGGCATGCGGTCGATGCGATTGCCCTGAAACGTGATGCTGCCCTCATCCGCCCGGTATATGCCGGAGATGGTATTGAAAAACGTTGTCTTGCCGGCTCCGTTGGGGCCTATGATGCTGAATATCCTGCCGCGTTCTATGTCAAAGTCCATCTTGTTGACGGCGGTGAGACCTCCGAAGCGCTTGATGACGCCGCGGGCTTGAAGGAAGGAACCGGTATCAGCCATTGTTCTGCTCCTTGTCCGAGGTGGCTGGCTCTGCTGGAGGGTCGATTTCAGGCGCTGCATCCATGTTCTTGAGCTCTCGTTTCCTGCGAGCCGCTGGCAGAATGCCGGCGGGTCTATAGATCATCATTAGAACCAGGATGATGCCGAACAACAAGCGCTGGTATTTTGCCGGATCGAGCTGTGTTGACAGATTCTTCCAGGCAAAGTTGATGATTGGGATGACTGCCTCGCTTTGCCTGAGCTGCGATAGGTACAGCGAGAAGCTTTGCAGTATCTGTAGATTGAGCATGATGACCACCGCCGCGCCGATGATGACGCCCGGAATCGAGCCGACTCCTCCGAGTATCACCATGGTCAATACGCCGATGGACTGCATGAAGTTGAAGGAGTCCGGACTGACGAAGGTGCGGCTTGCGGCGAAGAGAACGCCCATGCCGCCCGCGAATGACGCTCCAACGGCGAATGCGATCAATTTCATCTTGTTGGCTGGAATACCCATTGCGGTAGCCGCCAGCTCGTCTTCGCGGATCGCCGTCCAGGCGCGGCCGATCTTGGAATCATCGAGCCTCTGGGTCACAAGTATGGCGGCTATGACGACGACAAGCGCTATGAAGTAGAAGAGGATGTTGTAGAACTCGCTGATGGTTAGCTTGTTGCCCACTATCGGTTCGACTATCGCGTTGAACACATCAACAACACCCTGGGGCAAAGGAGGGCGCTGGATTGGCGTTATTCCCTGTGGCCCATTGGTAAGGTTGATGGGCTTGTCCAGGTTGTTGACGAGTTGCCTGACGACTTCCCCGAAGCCCAGTGTTACGATGGCGAGGTAGTCGCCGCGGACGCGGAGGACAGGCAAGCCGAGCAGCAGGCCTACAAAGGCTGCCGCAATGATACCCAGGAAGATGAAGATGTAGAACCATTCTGGCGCAAGGAGGAACGGCGTATCGAGCGGAGCGGTTCCCGGAATGGCATGCAGCAGAAAGGCCTGCTGCGATCCGAAGAATCCCCACAGGTATGCGCCGACCGCGTAGAACGCGACATAGCCCAGGTTCAGGATGCCAGAAAAACCAACGACTATGTTGAGGCCCAGGGCAAGTGCCGCGAATACGGCGATCTGGAATATGACCTCAAGATAGAAAATATTGCGGGCTCCCAGGATAGGCACCAGGATTACGGCGATGAAGACCGCCAGCAGGAGCTTTACTGTCTTGTTCATCTTGAGGAAATAAACCATGGAAACGGATATGGCGAAGACCAGAAACGACAGGATTGATCGTGGGCTATGATACACGAGCAGGGTGCCAAGTACCAGGAGCACTCCCGATACCGCATAGGGCACCCGTCCCGCATTGAGCCGCTTGCCAAGCTTGTCCAGCGATTCGTGGAGATGTGTGTTCATGGTGTTCTCCTATGCCTTCTGCGAGACTTGCTCGCCGAGCAGGCCCGATGGACGGAATATCAGGATGAGTATCAGGATGGCAAAGGCAATGATATCCTTGTACTCGGAGCCCATGGCTCCCATCGTGAACGTAGTCAGGTAGGCACCGGCGAAGCTTTCAAGCATGCCCAACACGATACCGCCGAGCAAAGCTCCTGTGAGGTTTCCTATACCGCCAAGGACGGCTGCCGTGAAGGCCTTCATGCCGGGGAAGAAGCCGACAAATGGATCTATGCGGGTAAATTTGAGCGCATACAGAACGCCCGCCGCGCCGCCCAGTGCTCCACCGAGAAGGAACGTAAAGGCTATGACGCCGTTGACATAGACTCCCATAAGCGAGGCGCTGTTGCGATCCTGGGCGACCGCGCGTATGGCCTTGCCGATGCGGGTTGCGTTGACTATGTAATTGAGACCGACGAGCATGATTACAGCCGCCACAATGACGATGATCGATTTGACCTGGATGTCTACATCGATCGGCCCCTGCTTTGTCGCGAATGAGAACAGGGGGACACGATCATCGAAATTGCCGAAACTCGGGAAAATACGATGGAACTGACCGCTTGTGAGGCTTTCTACCAGACGGATCAGGTCCTGCAGGATGAATGAAACGCCAATTGCCGATATCAGCGGCACGATTCGAGGCGCGCTGCGAAGCGGACGATATGCCGTGCGTTCGACTATCACGGCAGCCGTGCCCGAAGCCATCATGCCGGCGAGTACCGCCATGATCAGCAGCACATACGCGAATAGGATGCTGGCGCCCGCCAGTATGCCAAGACGATCCATGAACAAGAGAAATTCGACGCCGGCGAAGGCACCGATGGCGAATATCTCGCTATGGGCAAAATTGATGAACTCCAGCACACCATAGACCATGGTGTATCCGAGTGCTATCGCGGCGTAGACAAAGCCGAGCGTGACGCCGTCTATGAGGACTTGCGGCAGAATGGAAATCGTATACGCGAGCAAGCCTATTTCCTGGTTTTCGATAAGCATCTTGTCAGCCGGAGATCCGGTAAATATCAACGCGAGCAGTATCATGACCGCGGAGAAGAGTGCTCCGGCACCGACAACGAAAATGACCATTCTGCCGAGAGGCCTGATGATTTCCCGTACGGATACCGGTAGCTGAACGATTCGCATAGAGCCTCCCGTGAATCCCCCTGCCGGGCAGGCAGGGGGAATGAGTCTGAATTATGTGGCGCTTATTTTGGGGGTTCGATCTCAAGCACTTTGGCGATCTTGTTGTTTGACCACTGTGCCGGATCTGCGGACGTAAGCTGGATGATAAAATACTTGGCCTTTATCAGGTCACCCTTGCCGTTGAATGTAATGGTGCCGGTGATTCCCTTGTACGCCTTGATGGCGCGTACTGCCTTGGCTACGGCTTCCCTGGTCGGAACCGCGCCGCCGGCTGCCTTGGCCGCGGTCTCTATGGCGAGCAACGCGAGCGCGGCGCTGTCATAGGCCTGGGCCGCGAATGGCTGGGGCTCGGAACCAAACCTGGCTTTGAAGTCCTTGATGAACTTGGCTGTTCCAGGATACGCGGCAGCGGGGCCTGATACCGTTGAGTAGTAGGTTCCCTTGCCGTCGAGCAGTACCTTGCCGCCTATCTTGGTGGCGTCGCTTGAATCGAAGCCATCATCGGACAGGAACATGCCCTTGAAGCCCTTCTGCCTGGCCTGTTTGAAGAGCACAGCAGCCTGGTCGTACATGCCGCCAAAATAGATGACATCTGGCCTGGAAGCGAGTATCGGCGTCAGGATGGAGTCGAAGTTGGCCTTCTCTTCCGTGCCGGCGAATCCGCGGACCTTGATGCCCAAGGTTTCGGCTTCTCGCTTGAAGTACTCGGCGATGCCCTGACCATAGGCTGTCTTGTCATGGATGACATAGGCGCTCTTCATGCCCTGTGATTTGGCAAACTGCGCACCAACGGCGCCCTGGACGTCGTCACGGCCGCATATGCGGCTGATTTCCAGATAGTTGCGCTCGGTAACCTTTGGGTTGGTATTGGCTGGTGAAATGTTGGCCAAGCCTGCTGAATGGTATTCTTCCGATGCCGGGATCTGGACGCCGGAATTGTAGTGGCCGACAATGGCGAGGACCGATGGATCCGCTACTATGTTCTTGGCATTCGCAACGCCTGTGTCCGGGTTGCCTTGGTCGTCAAAGGGGGCCAATTCAATCTTGAAGCCCAACTTGAGAAGAGACGCAGAGAGTTGCTCGATGGCGAGCTGGGCGCCGTTCTTGATGTCGGTGCCAACAGCTGACATGCCGCCCGAAAGCGGGCTCTGCGTGGCTATCTTGATGACCTTGGTCTGCGCGCTGACAACAGTCACTGCGAGCACGAGCATCATCACTACCATTACGATGGTAATAAACCTTTTACCCATACGCTTAACCTCCGATACGTGATTCAAACAGATTGATCGGCGACGCACTGTCGGCGTCGAAATGGCATGCCAGGATGGCCACAGGTATTCCGGCCGCCTCCTTTCAACCCGTGTGGGCGCATCAAGAAATCGAGGCATACGCTCGTTGCGAGCGCGCATGCAAGCGACTCGGAAGCGGCAAGACGCTCCCGAAAATTTCACCAAGTTCCTACGGTAAATCGACTTTGCGCCCACGTCAAGCGTAATGTTTCTGTTTGACGAGTCGGTAAATAAATATTTATTTGCGTACATCCATTCCTGCAAAAACACGTTGCCAAGCCGACAGGATGCATGTACTCTTTGAAAAACATGTGGACTCTGCAAATCGGGATTGTCGGACAATGCTTTGGAGGTACACATGAAGAGTCTGGGAACACGGCTGGCGCTCTTGATCATGCCCATATTGCTGATCGGCACGACTGGACTGATCGGCATCCTCACGGCCAGGGAGAGCTCGATGCTTGTGCGGTACCAGACGCGGGAGGCGCAATCGACTGCCGACGGCTATGCAGCGGCGGCCGGACAGCGCCTGTCTTCAGCCCTCGACGTAGCCAAGACGCTGGCGGTGATCCTGTCACAGACGGCCGGCCCTGAGGCCAGCCGGCAGGTTGCCGGCGACTATATGCGGGACGCTCTTGAGGGCTTTCCGGATTTCATGGCGGTGTGGTCACGCTGGGAACCCGATGCCTTTGATGGAGCTGACGCGGCACACAAACCGGTCGATGGCGACGAGATCGATGGCAGCGCCAGCGATGGTCGCTTTTCCCCGTTGTGCCACGGAGCAAGAGGCCTCACAGAACAATCAGTGCTGGAGGAACCCGATGCCGCGGCCCTTGAGGCATATGGGCAGGCCAAATCTCTGTCTGAAGGGGAACTGCTGGAGCCACGCCCGGTGGTGTATGCCGCGGACATAGAGGCAAAGCCGGATATCGTCAGCCTGATGGCGCCGATTCTGAAGGATGGGCTCTTTCTGGGAGTCGTCGGGGTAGACATACCGCTCGCAAAGCTCGCTTCCTATGTAACCGCCCAGAAGCCGGCGGGTTCGGGGTACGCGTTTGTGGTGGGCAACAGCGGGCACATGCTTATTCATCCGACCGAGGCGTTCAGGGGCAAGATGTTTTCAGATATAGCACCGAATGCAGAAGCCGCGTTTGGGGTTCTGGCGTCCGTTGGACGGGGCGGATCCCTGGCGTTTACCGCTCCCTCACTGATATCAGGCCGCTCCTCCATGTTCGTGATTACACGCCTCGCGGTCAAGGATCTAAGGCGCCCATGGGCTCTTGGCCTGGAAATACCGCTGGACGCCATGACCGAAGAGATCTCTGTGGAACGAATATTCTCCATAACGATCGGGGTTGTCGTAGCGCTGATCACCGCCTTTGCAACACTGGTCTTCGCGAGAGCGGCGGTACGGCCGATATCGACGACAGCCGCGGCTATTCGGGACATTGCCGATGGTGAAGGCGACCTGACGCGACGGCTGGCCATACGCCGCAAGGATGAGACCGGAGCCTTGGCCGAGAGCTTCAACCGGTTCGCCGAATCATTGCGGCAGTCCATCCTGCGCATACAGCACTCGACGTCTGAACTCGCAGGAGTCGGGGCGGAGCTATCCGATACCACCAATGGCATGGCTGACGCTGTCGAGCGCATCCTGGGCGGCATCCGCAGAACCAGGGAAGGTGCCGCGAGCCAGGCAACCGCCGTGAACCACTCTTCGTCCGCGATTGCCGCCATCAATGCCAACATCGAGGGCCTCGAGGCTCTGGTCGTCGAGCAGTCTGCGGCGGCAGCTGAATCGTCTGCGGCCAGTGAACAGGCCATCGCTTCGGTGCGCTCGCTGGTACAGATGATGGAGAAGCTGTCTGGCAGATATGCCGCCCTGATAGCGGCAGGTGAAGAGGGTCGGTCACGACAGGATGTGGTCAATGAACGGATAGTGGAGGTCGTCTCGCGGTCTGAACGGCTTGCGGAGGCAAACGAAATCATATCATCGATCGCCGATCAGACCAATATCCTGGCCATGAATGCCGCGATAGAAGCGGCCCACGCGGGCGAGATGGGCAAGGGTTTTGCCGTGGTGGCCGATGAGATCAGGCGGCTTGCGGAGAACTCCACGGAGAGAACACAGGCCGTAAGCGCTGATCTCGCATCGATCCATGAGAGCATAGACGCGATTGTTGCGGCCGGTGGAGAGGCGGGGGAATCTTTTGTAACCATCAGTACGCTTATCCGCGATGTGGAAGAATTGGTCACCGGGGCGCGCGGAGCCCTGCTTGAACAGGATCAAGGCTCGTCGCGGATACTGGAATCGCTGGGCCAGATGATGGGGATTGCCACCAAGGTGCGTGACGCGGCCTCGGAGATGCGTCTGGGTTCGAGCGCTTCGCTGAAGGGCATGGAAGACCTGTCGAATGCCTCAAGCAGGATCCTTGCCGAAATGGATGACACGGCGGCCCAGGCTGTCGGAATTGAGGATTCCGTAGAGCGGGTGAGGTCGTTGACCGCCAATACGATGAAGGCCATAGCGATGGTCGGAGATGAGACCAATCGGTTCAAGTGTGGTGAAACCGGGTCGTGATGCGCGTTGAATTCCTGTATACTTGGGGCCGCACCGGTATCCTGCAGCCAAAGGTGCATCAAGAGGTAGTGCCGCCGTGGAGCTTCAAGCAGTCATAGAATACATACTTAACCAGTCGAGCGAGCGTGAGTTCGAGGTGATACTCAAGGCGTGCGAGCGGAGGCAGCGGGATATGGGTCGGTACGCCAAGCTCGGCGGGCTCAATCCAGCCGCGCTTGCCGGGAAGATGGCCGCTTCGGTTCAGGATGGCGTTTCAGCCAGCATGGATGGCCTGCGCACTACCGTTCGCGACTATGTGGCGCGTATGGTCCGCCAGAAAGAGCCCGGGGCCAGCGATGAGCAGATAGAAGCGCTGCTTGACCAGTGCCTGCCTGACCGTTCCAGTGCAGCAGGGGCGGACCAACCAGGCGCACAAGGAGCCGACCTGCCTCCGGAAGCCATTGCGCTGATGGTTCGGGACTTTACAGAGTATTCACTCGAGCTGATGCCCCCTTCAAAGCAGGCCGAACTCTGGGAGCAGCTACCCCGCTGGCAGGACATGTACTGGGCCGCCTTCTCGCCGGAAATCAAGGCCTTCATCAAGGCACGGCTGGAAAACAGGATGGACGAAGAGGAGTTCTGGTCGGCGGTGCTGTCGGTGTTGGGGCTCTGAGACATACTGGTATTAACAAGGTATTAATACCCCGGCCATCAATCTTAACGCCTCCTTTATGGCTTGACTGGGTCTTGGGACTGTAATTTTGATGCATGTACGTGATTATCGCTGGCTGCGGCCGGCTCGGTTCAGGGGTTGCTCGGGCATTGTCGGCCAAAGGGAACGATGTAGTAGTCGTGGATGAAGGTGCCGAGCGCCGCCTCGTTGGCGACGGTTTCGACGGTCTCATCGTGGACGGTTCGCCTGTCGATGAGGATGTGCTCGCGCTGGCAGGCATGAAGAAGGCCGACCTCTTCATAGCCGCGACGAGCGATGACAATCGCAACATCATGGCGGTGCAGATGGCCATGGCCGTCTTCGGCGTTCCCAAGGCAATTGCCAGGGTTTCTGACCCCGAATTGGAGCGATTCTACCGCGCACAGGGTCTCTCTACCGTCTGCCCGACATCCACGGGTATCAACCAGATAGTATCGAAGATACAACAGGAGTCATTCTCGACATTGGGCGGTGTCATGGATCCGAATGTCGCCGCCTTGATAGCTCCACCGGAATGGGTGGGATTGGCGATGGCGCGGATATCACCCCCGACGCATCGGAAGGTGATAGGCATAGTCTCCAGAGGGCGCGTGCATGGATGGGAACCCAGTCGCCTTGTAGGCCCTGGTGACTCTGTCCTCTTGTCGAAAGGAGACGACGCATGAAGGGAAAGCGTCAGGCCCTCGTTATTGGCGGCGGCAAGATAGGCTACTTTCTGGTGCGAGACCTGAAACAGGAAGGCTATAGTGTCAGTGTCATGGACCACGATCCGGTTCGCTGCCGTATCATAGCGGACGAGATAGGCATACTCGCGTACTCCGGCGATGGAACCGACATGGATGACATGCGCGCCGCGGGCGCTCGCGACGCCGACTTCGTCATCGCGGTCACGGGGGATGACGAAGAGAATCTCGTTGCCTGCCAGATAGCCAAGAAAGGCTTCAACGTCGGTATGACGATAGCGCGCATAACCAACCCGCGCAACGAGGCACTATTCGAGAGCCTTGGCGTAGACAAGACTATCTGCACGACGGGCATGGCTATTCAGATGGTGGAGAACGCGCTGCCGGCCAAGGGCATGCGGCTGTTGTCCGTCATTGGCAAGAGCGCCGCCGAGATAAATGAGTTTGCCATAGAGCGCGGCTCGCCCGCTGATGGGGTGGCCGTTTCAGCGCTCCGCCTGCCATCAGCCTGTGTGCTCATCGCGGTGATGCGTGGAGACGATGTGGCCTTTCCGCGAGGAGACACGGTGCTGCGCGCTGGCGACCGTGTATTTGGTCTGGCCAAGGCAGAGACTGTCCCGGCATTCAGGGCGGCTCTGATCGGAGGATCAGTCAATGCGCCTGCGCACCGATAGGAGAGGGCGACTGGCCGGATTTCGCGAACTTGCCCTTGGGATGGCGGTCGAGATTGCGTATGTAGGTGCGCTTTTCGTCATCGGAGTCATTGTGTGTCTCGTTTGTCTGGTATTCCATGCCTAATCATCCCAAGAAGGAAGATTATCTCATCATCCTGTCGTATGCGGGGCGAGTGGCGATTGGCCTTGGCATCATCTGTGCAGCGCCGATGCTCGTGGCTATCATAGAGGGCGAATGGGCTGTTCTGGTCGATTTCATCATATGCGCCGCCGCATGTCTCCTTTCCGGTGCGCTGCTTGCGATGTTGATGCCCGGAGACGCACGTCCTGGCTGGCTTCATGGTATGGTCGCTACCGCCGTATCATGGCTCCTTGCGATGGTTCTTGCTGCCATTCCGTATGCATTATCAGGACACTATGGCAGTTACCTCGACTGCATGTTCGATGCCATGAGCGGTTTTACGACGACCGGCCTCACGCTGGTTGTCGATCTGGATCATCTGTCCATGGCCCTCAATACCTGGCGCCACGTCATCACCTTTGTTGGCGGGCAGGGCGTCGTCGTCCTCGCGCTGTCTTTCCTGATAGACGGATCGGCTGGCAGCTATGAACTCTATGTCGGCGAGGGCAAGGACGAGCGCCTGTTTCCGAGCGTTCTGCATACGGCCAAAGCGATATGGAAGATAAGCGCCGCCTATTTGGTCTGTGGCGTCGCAGCGCTCTGGGTGACAGGGATCGCAATAGGTCTGCCGGTCAAGGCAGCGTTCTACCATGGCACGTGGATCTATATGGCCGCATGGAGCACCGGGGGGTTCGCGCCAATGTCGCAGAACTTCCTTTACTACCACAGCGCCGCGTATGAGATGGTCTCGGTCGTTTTTTTTGTCGCCGGTTCGCTCAATTTTGCACTGCACCACGCGGTGCTGACAGGAAACAGACGCGAGATGGTCAAGAACATCGAGACCGTCTCCCTCTTTGTCTCCTTTGTCATCCTCTTTTCCATAGTGGTCGCGGGATTGACGCGCGGAGGCGTATACCCGGATCTCGTGGCCATGATGCGCAAAGGGTTCTTCCAGGTCATATCCGGCCATACGACAACCGGTTTCATGACTATTTCCGCACGGCAGTTCGCGCTTGAATGGGGTGATCTAGCGCTGTGCGGTATGTGCGTTGCCATGATGATTGGAGGGAGCGCGGGCTCCACCGCGGGAGGCATCAAGGGACTCAGGGTAGGTGCGCTCCTGCTAGCCGTGCGCAATGATGGTCGGCGTCTCCTGCTTCCTTCCAACGCGGTATTCAAGAAAAAAATGCACATGATAGAAGACCGGTACCTTGGCGACGAGCAGGTCAAAGCGTACGCGCTGATTACGGTGCTCTATGTTGGCATGTGGGCAGTAGCGACGCTTGCCGGCGTGGCTGCCGGCTATCCGGTGCTTGACTCAGCGTTTGAAGCCGCGTCGGTTTCCGGCAATGTCGGACTGTCGATAGGTGTCACCGCGCCGGCCATGCCGATTTTTCTGAAGATAGTATATATACTCGTGATATGGGCCGGCCGGCTTGAATTCATGGCGGTCCTGGCTCTAGGCGGATTCGTGGCGGCGGCCGTCAGGAGGCGGCGATGATGCGCGGTCGTCGAATTCGCGCGCTGGCTGTTGCGCTCCAGATCATTGGCATGTTGAGACCGGCCGGCGCGTGGGCCGATGGCGGAAACGCCTTGGCCATGCCGGTTCCGGCAGTCCCGTATGGAACCCTGCTCGAAGGGGCCAAATCGTTTGACGGGACCAGGGTAATTTTCCAGGGTGAAGCGATAGGGCAGATCATGGAACGGGGAACGATGGCTTGGGTGAACGTCGCCGATCAAAGCGGAGCCATTGGCGTGTGGATGAGCACTGAAACCGCCCGCTCGATACGGATGCTTGGTTCATACTCATGCCGGGGCGATGAACTGCGCATAATGGGAACCTTCCACCGTGCATGCGGTGAACATGGGGGCGATATGGACATCCATGCCGAAGCCATAGCGCTTGTCCAGGCAGGCGAGCGCGTGATGCATCCGTTCGATGATGCAAGGCTGGTGACGGCAGTATTTCTGAGTCTCGCCGCTGCGGGCTCCTTGATGCTCTTGCGATCAAGGGACAGAAGGCGGCGCGAACTTGAATCGGATCATTCTGGAGCCGGAAAGGGCAGTCCCAGTGGAACCTGACAAGCCGCGCGCGAGGCTTCTTGTCGCAATCGGGTCTTCACCCAATTCTGAGTACCTGGTGCGCAAGACTCGGGATCTGGCAGAAGCTTTGAGGGCGACATGGGTGGCTCTGCATGTCGATACTGGGGTGGTCAGGCGGGCTGTCGACGCTCAGCGGATAGAGGCGCGTCTGGCCCAGGCGAGGGCCCTGGGCGGAGAGACGATCGTCATCTCCGATGTGGACGTCGCGGAGCGTATCATTGCGGAAGCCCGGGAGCGTCGATGTACGATGATAGTCGTTGGCAGATCTGGCCTGTCGACGATGGGATTCCTGCCAAGAATTTCCACCATATCTGACAAGATATCGAGGCTTTCAGGTCCGATAGACGTTGTTATTGCCCAGGACGACAAGGCGCGGCGCGGTGATATTACGCTGCCAAGGCTCCGGGCTCTGTTTGAAGCGCCGCGCATGCAGGTAACGCTCCTGTTCGCGTCATTCGCAATTCTTCTGGCCATTGGCTATCCGCTTTCACGCCTCATAGGCTATCGATCGGTTGCCCTCGTCTATCTGGCGGCGGTGATATGCCTGTCCCTCATCGCCAAACCCGCTATTGTCGCGCTGCTTGCCGTCGCGAGCGCGTCGGCACTCAACTACTTCATGATTCCTCCGTATTTCACCTTCAGGATATCGCTGGTAGAAGACTCAATACTGTTTGCGGTGTACTTCCTGGCGGCGTTCGTGACCAGCACGCTCGTCGCCACCGTGCGTTCAAATGGGCGCATGCTCCGTGACAAGGAGCGGCGGACCAGCTTCCTCTTTGAGTCGCTGCAGAAACTGGCATCGTGCCGGTCAGTCGAGGAGGCGGCATTCGCGGCGGCTGGAATAGCGGCGTCATATTGTGGGCGCGGTGTCATCGTGTATGTCGTCGGGGTCGATGGCCGCATGCTTCCTGAACCATTCTGCTCCATCGATGAGGAACCGCATGCCGGACCGGAGGAACGTGCCGCCGCGCAGGCCTGTTCTTCGGGAGGGCCGGAACCTTCGAGCCTGACCGAGCGCTACCTGTTCATACCGGTGACGACAGGCAGTATGGGACTGGGTGCCATCGGCATAGGGCGGGGACAGCACTGGTCCAAGGCCGATACCGAACTCGTCAAGGCACTCGGACGCGCGCTCGCGCTTGTTGTCGACAGGGAAAATGGCGAGGCGATGAACAGGACGGCGGTTCTGGCTGTCGAATCGGAACGCCTGTCTCGAGTACTCCTTGATACCGTGTCACATGAGCTGCGGACGCCGCTTACCGCGGTAACGGGCGCGATCAGCGCGCTGTGCGATGATTCGCTGGCCGAGAATCCGGTAGCACGAAAAGGCATGCTTGATGGCGCCTTGAGTTCGGCCGACAGGCTCAACGCCGTTGTCGATGACTTGCTTTCGGCGAGCCGGATCGGTTCGGGAATGCTCCGGCTCAAGGTGGAGACTGTCGACCTTGCCGAGATTGCGAGCGCCGCGGCGTCCATGGCCGCCGGCGATACCGCAGGGCGCAAGCTCGTGGTCGAGGTGGACGACGATGCCGACCCGGCACGCGTCGACCTTGGTCTCGTCGCCAGGATGACCGCTAACCTTCTCCGCAACGCCAGTCGCTACTCAAGCGTCGGAGGAACCATACGCCTGTCCATCACCGAGTCATATGGCACACTGCGCGTCGAGGTTTCGGATGATGGCCCGGGCATGCGGCTGGAACCGGGGGTTCCGCCTTTCAGGAAGTTCTCGCGGGGACACGGCGCGGCCGGCGGCGGCCTCGGTCTCGGCCTCGTCATATGCGAAGGAATCGCGGCGGCCCACGGCGGGACACTCTGCATCGTGGACAACCGTGCTGATCGTTTCGCCATAGCGGCGGAGCTGCCGGCACATGCCGCGGAAGGAATCGCGCCATGAGGGTACTGATCATAGACGATGATGAACAGATCCGGCGGCTCCTGTCGCTTGCCCTGTCGAACATTGGATGGATAGTCGATGAGGCTTCCGATGGCGAGACAGGCCTCCGACTGGCCGCTGGTGGCAGGCCCGATGTGATACTGCTCGATATCAACCTGCCTGACATGGCCGGTGGCGCGGTGCTCGCCGCGATACGCGCCTGGAGCATGGTCCCCGTTATAGTCGTGTCGGTCCGTGACTCCGAGACCGATATATCGGGACTCCTCAATGCCGGCGCCGATGATTATGTGGTCAAGCCATTCCACACAGGCGAGCTCGTGTCGCGCATGAAGGCTGTGCGACGGCGAAGCGCGCCTGAATCCATTCACGCCTTCAGGAGCGGCTCGTTCGAGGTTGACTTCGAGCGCCATCGCGTCTCCATGGACGGTGTCGAGTCACGACTGACACCGACCGAATTCTCGATTCTCGAGCTGCTCGTCCGGCATCCAGGCAAGATAGTTACCAGATCCCGCATGCTCAAGCAGTTGTGGGGGCCGATGGGCGAGGTGGAAGAGGGAAGCCTGAGGGTCCATATAGCCTCGCTGCGGAAGAAAATCGAACCAAGCCCTTCGACGCCAAGCATCATTGTAACCGAGCCGGGCATAGGGTATCGCTTCGCGCTCGAGCCCGACAACGCTGACTCATAGCGGGTCTTTCTCTGTCATCGCCACCATTGTTTCTGTCTGTCATCATCACTCGGAACCCTCGCTCAGGGCGAACCGGCTGTGGTATAATGCGATTCCGAGCTTGGCGCGTCGGGTGTTCTGGTCCCAACAGAATTCCCATGAAAGGTCTTTTGTATGGAAACGGTGGTTCTGGACGGCCGCGAGGCCAGCATCAAGGATGTCGTACTTGTCGCCCGCTATGGCGCGACCGCGGAGCTGGCCGAGGAGGCCGTCCCGCGCATAGAGGCATCCCGCGAGATAGTGGAGCGATGCGTCGATGAGTCGCTGATACGGTACGGCATTACGACGGGCTTTGGAAAATTCTGCGACGTCGTCATAAGCAAGGAAAGCAACGCGGTACTGCAACGCAACCTGATAATGAGCCACGCCGTAGGCGTAGGGCAGCCACTTGCCGAAGAGATTGTCCGTGCAATGATGCTGCTGCGCGTCAACGCACTGGCGGTGGGCAATTCCGGAGCGCGCCTGTCCACGGTGCTTGCGCTTCTGGACATGCTTAACGCAGGGGTTGTGCCCGTGATACCGGAAAAGGGCTCGCTGGGCGCGTCCGGTGATCTGGCGCCACTTGCCCACATGGCGATCGCACTCTGTGGCATGGGCGACTGTTTCTATAAAGGTCGGCGGATACCGGCCTCTGATGCACTTGCCGCCGCGGGGCTCAAGCCCGTGGAGCTCGCCGCGAAGGAAGGCCTGGCGCTCATAAACGGCACTCAGTGTATGACGGCGATAGCGGCGCTCGCGGCCTTCGATGCCTGGAAGCTGGCCAGGAGCGCCGATGTGGTGGCCGCGATCACCATGCAGGCGCTCCGCGGCATAACCGACGCCTATGATCCCCGCGTCCATGAGGCTCGCGGTCAGTATGGCCAGATTGAGTGCGCGGCAAACATGCGCGGTCTGCTCGACGGTTCCACGTGCACAACCCGGCAGGGGCAGGAGCGGGTTCAGGATCCATACACGCTGCGCTGCGTGCCGCAGATTCATGGTGCTTCGCGCGACGCGATCGGCTATGTGTTCGATGTCGTTTCGCGCGAGATAAACGCCGCAACTGACAACCCGCTCATATTCCTGAATCCTGACGATCCGTCCGGTGGCGACATCATATCGGGCGGCAATTTTCATGGTCAGCCTGTGGCGCTGGCGATGGATTTCCTGGGCATAGCCGTCGCCGAGCTGGCCAACGTATCGGAACGCCGCATCGAGCGGCTCGTAAATCCAGCGCTGTCAAACGGGCTGCCCGCCTTTCTGGTCAGGGATGGCGGACTCAATTCCGGCTTCATGATAGTGCAGTACAGCGCTGCCTCGCTGGTATCGGAGAACAAGGTGCTGGCTCATCCGGCCAGTGTCGACTCGATCCCGTCGAGTGCCAATCAGGAAGACCACGTTTCGATGGGCACCATAGCGGCCCGCAAGGCGCGCGAGATTCTGGGCAACGCGCGGACGGTACTTGCACTGGAGCTTCTGGCCGCCTGCCAGGCCGTCGACTTGCGCGACGGTCCCGGGGCCCTTTCTCCGGCAACCAAGGCTGCCTACGAGTCGTTGCGCTCCATCGTTCCCATGGTCGACAAGGACAGGATAATGCAGGACGACATCGCCGCCGCAATAGCGCTGATATCCGACGGCACTATCCTGAGGACCGCGGAAGAAGCGATCGACGCTGGCAATGAAGATTAGATCACCGTAAACAGGAATGCTGATGTGCATGTTTTGTGGGAGGCGTTATGAAATCCAATGATGTTGCGGGCGGCTTGAGGCTGGAGTTCGACACGTTGCCGCCAGACCCGGTGTTCGAGCCTGGCATACGGCGGGCGCCCAGGCGGGATGCTCCATTGACCCGCGCGCAGGAAGCGCTTGCCATCAAGAACGCCCTGCGGTACGTGCCCGAGCGCTGGCACGCCAGGCTTGCTCCGGAATTTGCCGATGAGCTGAGGACGTGCGGCCGCATTTATGGATACCGTTTCAGGCCGGCTGGACCCTTGAGCGGCAAACCGATAGACCAGTATCCCGGTGCCTGCATCGAAGGCAAGGCGTTCCAGGTGATGATAGACAACAACCTGGATTATGACGTGGCGCTCTACCCGTACGAATTGGTAACCTATGGCGAGACCGGGCAGGTTTGCCAGAACTGGATGCAGTACCGGCTGATCAAAAAGTACCTGGAAATTCTGGATCATGGATCGACGCTGGTGATAGAGAGCGGCCATCCGTTGGGGCTCTTCAAGAGCCACGAGCTGGCGCCGCGCGTCATCATAACGAACGGGCTGATGATAGGCATGTTCGACAACCAGAAGGACTTCAACCACGCTGCCGCGCTTGGTGTGGCCAATTACGGCCAGATGACCGCCGGCGGCTGGATGTACATAGGGCCCCAGGGCATCGTGCACGGTACGTTCAACACGCTGCTCAACGCGGGGCGACTGAAGCTCGGTGTGCCGCACGACGGCGACCTGCGCGGCAGGCTGTTTGTGTCGAGCGGACTTGGCGGCATGTCAGGTGCCCAGGGCAAGGCCGCGGTCATAGCCGGCGCTGCGTCCATAATCGCGGAGGTTGACGAAAGCCGTGTGCGGACACGACACCAGCAGGGATGGGTCTCGTGCGTCGAGACCACCGCGGAAGGCGCCTTTGCCCGTGCCAGACAGGCTCAGGATGCAGGCGAGGCGATTGCGATAGCGTTTCTTGGCAACATAGTCGACCTGCTCGAACACGCGCACGCCAACGCCGTGCACATCGACCTGCTCTCCGACCAGACAAGCTGCCACGCCGCCTATGAGGGCGGATACTGCCCGGCCGGCATATCCTTCGAGGAGCGGACGCGGCTCCTGCGCGATGACACCAAACGCTTCCATGATCTGGTCGACGCGAGCCTCAGGCGCCACTTCAACATCATCCGCAACCTCACGGCCAGCGGTATGTACTTTTTTGACTACGGCAACTCCTTCCTGAAGGCGGTCTACGATGCCGGCGTCAGGGAAGTCTCAAAGAACGGTGTCGACGAGAAGGACGGATTCATATTCCCCAGCTACGTCGAGGATATCCTTGGTCCGGAACTGTTCGACTATGGATACGGGCCATTCCGCTGGGTCTGCCTGTCAGGCAGGGACGAGGACCTGCGCAAGACAGACAAGGCTGCGATGGACTGCATCGACCCGACCAGGCGCGGACAGGACCGCGACAACTGGGTCTGGATACGTGACGCCGAGAAGAACAGGCTGGTCGTCGGCACCAAGGCGCGCATACTGTACCAGGATGCCATGGGCCGCATGAAGATAGCCCTTAAATTCAACGAGATGGTGCGCACGGGCGTGGTCGGACCGATCATGCTTGGCCGCGACCATCATGACACCGGTGGCACCGACAGCCCGTTCCGCGAGACAAGCAACATCAAGGATGGGTCCAACGTGATGGCAGACATGGCTGTCCAGAACTTCGCCGGAGACGCGGCGCGGGGCATGAGCCTCATAGCGCTGCACAATGGCGGTGGCGTGGGCATCGGCAAGGCCATCAACGGCGGATTCGGCATGGTGCTCGATGGCTCGGCCAGGGTTGACGCCATCCTGGGCATGGCTATGCCCTGGGACGTGATGGGTGGGGTGGCGCGGCGTGCCTGGGCCCGGAACGAGCATGCCGTATCAACGTGCGCGGAATACAACGAGGTCTACGCCGATTTTGGATCGATTACGTTGCCATACGTCGCCGACGACGGCATCGTGAACACCGCGCTTGGATCGGGGCACAGAACCTGATCGCATAACGCTCTCCTTCCCTATCTTGTCTCTTGCGAATTTGTGCCGGGTGCCTATACTTTGCACTATGTGCGGGAGACAAGCGGGAACGAGCATACGCCCTCTGGTTGCCATTCTGGCGCTGATCATGGCGTTGGGTTCCTGCGCGCGCCAGCCGGTCAAGATAGGCTTCATAGGTCCGATGACCGGCCCTATCGCCAATATCGGGGTCGAGGGCTACCGCGGCTTCGGGCTGGCGATGGCGGAGGCCAATGACTCGGGCGGGTTGATCGGCCGGCGCATAGACGTGACCATGCTTGACGACCACGCCAATCCTGATGATTGTCTTGCCGCCGCCAGGCAGCTCGTCGATGCGGGCGTCCACCTGATAGTTCTGCACACCATAAGCGGCGCAGCGGCGGGAGCCTTGCCATGGCTCCTGACCCAGGATGTGTTGGTGCTGTCAAGAACGGTCAGCGATGCCTCCTGGGCCGGCAAGGACGATGCATTCCTGCGCTTCGTTGGATCGATAAAGGACTATGGTCATACCCTGGGGGCGTTTGCGGCTACCAAGGGTACGCACTCGGTCGCGGTGATAGCTGATTCGCGCAACAAGACCTATGCCGAGATAATGCGGGACAATTTCCTCCCGGCAGCGTCGATAGCAAACAGCCCGGAACGCTGGGTGAATGCCGGATTTTCCCACGATGCAGCAGCGGCGTGGGTCATGTCGGCCTCTCCCGAGGCGGTCCTGGCCATTCTGCCTGGCCTGGATGCCGCCAAGATGGCCCAGGCTCTGGACAAGACAGGATTCAAGGGACTGCTATACCTGGCTCCGTGGGCTCAGGACCAGAACCTGCTGTCCTACTCGGGGCGTCTATCGGATCGCATCTTTCTGTCCAGTGAATTCAATCCTGACAGCATAGCGGTGTCATATCTGGCGTTTAGAACCAGGTTCAGGGAGCTATTTTCAAGAGAACCCGTGATGTCGAGCAGCTTTGGCTACGAAATCGCCACTTTCCTGCTTCGCGGCATCAATGATGCCGGATCATCGAGCCCCAAGGCCGTCCGCGCCGAGCTGCTCTCCATGGAGCGCTTCAAGGGGCTGCAATATGACTTTGATCTGGACCACAATGGTGACGCGAGTCTATCCGCCAATATCCTGACAATCAGGTCAGGCGCGTTCGTAGAGACGCAATGACATCATGGCATGGAAACCATCGCTCTTCGCATTCATGACTTTCATGATAGCCACCGTGGCACTGTGCGGGGTGCTGGTCTATCTGGCGACAATGGTGGTGTTCGCGCACACGGAGAGCGTCAGGGTTGAAGCCGAAGCGGAACGGCTCGATGCAATCATGGTGTCCTCGGTCAGGTCAGTGCTGCGCGAACCTGAAGTGGCGCTTGAAACGACCGGTGCCCTTCTGGAGTCCGCCCCCCTGGTTCGGGATCAAATCCTCACGGTGGCGCAGCGCAATTCGAGGTATTTTCGCTCGCTGATGGTGCTCGGTGGCAATGGCGTCGTCATGGCTGTAGCGCCACCCTCATCGATATATGCCGGGGCGGACTATTCAAGCGCGGAGTTCATGAGCCGCGTGCGCTCATCATCCACAGTGCGCTGGTCATCGATCCATGCGGGGCTCGATGAGGGTTCCAGGGAAATTTCACTGGGCATGTCGCTGAATGGTGGATCCATTCTGGCTATCCTGGATTTTGACGCGCTGGCTTCGAGACTCGCTGAATTGCTCGGTTCCAGCGCCACGGGGCTGTCCCTGGCAGATTCAGGCGGAACCTACATCGTGCACCGGGATACCAGCAAGGTCAACCGCCGCGAGACTGATAGCGGACTTCTGGCCAGCAGACTGTCCAATCCCACCGCGAATGTATACCGCTTCGTCCGTGGTACCGGCAAGGATGCCGCGTTTGTTCTGGCGCGCAGGATTCCCGAGGTGGACTGGTTCGCGATCGTGGACAGGCCTGCCGATTACGCGCTGGCGGCATTCAAGAGCAGCCTGCTCCTGGTGTCGACAATGGCCGCCCTGGCCATTGGGTTGGCAGCCGCGCTGGCTGCGGTGGCGACGCGCCGCCTGATGCTCGATGTGGCAGCCGCTGGCCATGAAGCGGAACACCCAGAGAATGGCACGAAGGCGACATCCATGTATTTCAAGGAGACCCTGGCCATACGGGATGCGACCAGGGCTGCTTCCGAACGCATGCGTGCCAAGGACGCCGATAATATTCGCCTGACGCAGACGCTGGCCGAGCTCGCGCAGGCCCAGAAGGCGCTGGTCGAATCGGAGCGGCTGGCCGTGCAGGGCACGATGGCAGCCACCATGGCGCATGAACTCAACACCCCCATTGCCGCGGTGGATTCAGCCGCCGTAACGACTGAACGCTCGGCGCGGGACATACTGGGATACGTGCAACGGTCAGGCTCCGTCGCGACCGCAGGCGCTGCGCGGGCGCTGTCCGACCTGGTTGATGGATATGATCCGACTTTGGCTCTGACCGGTTCGACTCGTCGCAAGCAGGTGCAGCATGTCGAATCGCTACTGAGATCACGGCTCGCGGCCGTTGGCTGCGCCGACCATGATGATTTTGACCCAGCAATACTTGCCATACGGATAGTCGATCTCGGGCTGACGCAGGATATTGAAGAATGTGTCGACCGTATAGCCGACGGTCTATGTTCCGATGATGGAGAGGCGGTGCTCTCTGGCATATCGGCCGCTGAAATAGCCGCATCGTGCAGGGTAGCCAAGGCCGCGATGGCCAAGGCTCACGGGGTTGTAAGTTCCATAAGCGGCTACTCATCATCGGAGAGTGGCGGAGGCTCAAGGCCGATACGGATCAAGGCCTCGGTAGAAGAGGCTCTGGCCCTGCTCTATGTACAGACGAAGCGCGACGTACGGCTTGAACTGACCGCGCACGCCGATCCCTGGGTCGATGCCCAGCCCGCCACGCTCCAGCGTATCTGGATGAACATGATCGCCAACGCGCTGGACGCGATAGGCTATCGGGGCTATCTTGGCATACGGGTGCTGGTGCGGAATGGCAAGGCCATAGTCGAATTCGAGGATTCCGGCCCGGCCATACCAGAGGTCTTCCTGCGCACGCTCTGGCAACAGGACTCAGGCGTACGACTGCAGGGAGAGCGTGGCGGCATCAATCTGGCGCCGGTCAAGGAGCTGGTCGGCCTTGCCAAGGGAGAGATCAGCTGCGAGAGTGCGCCAGGACGCACCATATTTACAATTTCATTGCCCGAGCACGTCAAGCTCGGCGTCGCAGGGAGTACATAATGGGCACGGGAACTGATGGTAGCAAGGCAATTCTACTGGTCGATGATGAGGCCATCATCGTCCTGGCTCTTTCGCGGGAGCTTCGCGCGGCCTTCGGCGGTGAGTATCGAATAGAGACAGCGCTTAATGCCGAAGAGGCTTTCGAGGTTATATCCGATCTGGAACGAGAGGGCTGCGAGCTCGTAGTGGTCATTTCTGACTGGCTGATGCCAGGAATGCGGGGCGATGACTTCCTTATAGCGGTTCGCCAGACCTACCCCGCCATAGCCCTGATAATGGTTACCGGGCAAGCGGACGAGAAGGCGGTAGAGCGCGTCGTGCGGGAGGCCAAGGTGTTGGCCTGCATACGCAAACCATGGCGCGGCTCCGAAATCATAGAACTGATACGGAGCGCCACGAAGGCCTGACACGCTCTGCCGTTGCTCTGTCAGCGCTCCCTGCGCAGCACGCTGACGCAGTTGGTCACGGCACTGCCGCCCACGTTGAGCGTAGCCGCGACAGTCGGCACCCTGGACGGTGCCATGCCAATGGCCTCCCCCATCAGCTGCTTGTACAGCAGCGCGTGCATCGATACGCCCGTCGCTCCCACCGGATGGCCCTTGGCCTTGAGTCCGCCGGACAGGTTTACCGAGACTCTGTCATCCGGGCCGAAGCGGCCATCAAGGTAATCGAAGCCGGCGCGGCCATCGGCGGAGAGCCCCAGGGCCTCGGTGCAGAGCACCTGATTGATGGTAAAGCAGTCGTGCACCTCGGCAATGTCTATGTCTCTTGATGCTATGCCCGCCTCGGAGAAGGCACGCCTGGCCGCCTCTTTGGCTGCCATCAGTTCGAACATATTCGGCCGCTTCGATATGGCGAGGCGCTCGGCCGCCTGACCGATGCCGGCGATGCGGACGGCGCGCCCCTTCTTCAGTGCCGGGTGATTCGGGCCGACTATGACGACCGCCGCTGCGCCATCGGTGACGAGTGAGCAGTCATGCAGGCGCAACGGCTCCGCTATCATCGGGTTCTTTTCCGCAGGCAGTCCCAGGATAGCCTCCGCGCTTATCAGACCGAGCTTGTCCGACGGCCCGCCCTTGCCAAAATGCGCTAGCGGGTTCTCAAGCCCATTGCGGTAGCAGAGCGCCGCGACGGTCGCGAGCATCGCCGCCAGTTTCTCGTCGCCAAGCCTGTAGTGGTCGCGGTAGCCCTTGGCATATTCGGCAAAGAGCCCGGGGAAAGTCACACCCATAGCGCCTTCTTCCGGCCAGAATGAGCACGTAGCCAGCGCGTGGGTGACGCCCTTGGTGTCGAGCAGGTTCATCTTCTCCACGCCAAGCACCAGAGCGGAATCGATGCGCCCGGACTCAACGGCATAGAGCGCATCATAGAGCGCTACCGAACCGGAGGCGCACGCGTCCTCGCACCGGGTCATGGGCTTGAATCGCAGACCCTCCGGATCGATCTCCGTGGCGAATGGGGCGATGTGTTCCTGGTTGGCGAATAGTCCGGGCGCGCAGGAGCCAACCCAGACGCCGCCGATTGAAGCGGCTTCGAGCCCGGCGTCCGCCAGGGCGCCCCGCCCGGCCTCGATCATCAGGTCGTAGATGCTGGCAAGATCGGTGACTTCACCGGTCTCCCTGTTCTTTTTGACGAGGCTGCCGAACCTGGAATTGTACGCGCCGACAATGCTTACTTTGGACATGGTTCCGTCTCCTGTTGGGTTTGTTGTTTCAGATGTAGCCCAGCGCGCGGGCCTGGGACTTGAGCTCTTCGCGGAATTCAGGGGCCGCCACCGAAATCAGCTCGGCGACGCGCTCGCGCACGGTGCGGCCGCGCAGCCTTGCGACGCCGTGCTCGGTGACCACGTGGTCGACATAGCTGCGGTGCAGGGTGACGGCGCTGCCTTCAGGCAGCATCGGTACGATGGTGCTGACCGTGCCCTCCTTGGCGGTGGCGTAGCACGCGATGATCGACTTGCCCAGCCCGTCAAAACCGCCGGTCGCGCCCTGCGCCGTGTCGGATTGTCCGCCGGTGCCCGAGTATTGCCGCGGTCCTATGGACTCGCTGGAGACCTGCCCGGTCAGATCGACCATCAGGCAGGTGTTGATGCTGGTCATGCGGGAGTTCTTCGCAATGATCGCCGGGTCGTTGACCATGCTGCCACGCTCGAAATCCACCGAGACATTGCCGTCCAGCCAGTCGTACAGCTTCCTTGAGCCCAGCGAGAACGTGCATACCGACTTGTTCTTGTTGAAGGCCTTGCGCCTGTTGGTTATGACGCCCAGCTCGTACAGTTCCATCATCGCATCGACGAACATCTCCGTATGCACGCCAAGATCCTTCTTGTCGCGCAGGGCGAGCGCCGCGGCGTTCGGTATACCGCCAATGCCGAGCTGGATTGTGGCGCCATCATCGACCAGATCGGCTATGTGGTGGCCAATCTGCATGTCGATGGCGCTCGGTTGTGGCTCAGGCAGGCTTGGCACCTCGTAGTCGGCTTCGACGAAATACGTGGCGGCATCGACGCGCAGCTCGGTGTCGCCGAACGTCCGGGGCAGGCGCGGATTGACCTCGAGTATGACGTAGCGCGCCGCCTCCAGGATGTCCTTCTCGTAGGTGATGCCCAGAGACAGGCTGACATAGCCGTGCTTGTCCGGCGGCGTGCAGGTACCTATGAACACTTCCGGCGGCCTCGCCTTGATCCTGTCGGTAGCGGCCCGGTGCAGCATGTTTGGCACGAATGTCACCGTGCCGGTTCCCGCCTTGAGGGCTGCCCTGGAACCGGGCGCATGGAACCAGCTGGCCAGTTCGAAATGGTCCTTCATCTCCGGCTTCATATAGAAGTCGTAGGGCTTCATTGTCAGCACGGAGAACACCCGCACGCCATGCACCCGTGGCGCCAGTGTATGAAGCCGTGCCATCGTCGCCTGAGGTTCGCTCGCGCACTGGCCAACGACAACATCGTAGCCCGACTGAATGCACTGGATCGCCTCGTCTATCGATCGAACCCTGGACTTGTACTCATCATCCCACCTTGACATATATGCTCCTTAATAGATGAACAGGTTCGCGCCGACCGCAAGGCCGGCGCCGCTGGCGCAGAAGACTATCGGGTCGCCCCGCTTGACGAGGCCATCATGGACCGCGTGATGAAAAGCCATGGGCACGCAACCGGAGCCGGTATAGCCATACCGATCCATCACCATCGGCGCCAGCTCACGCGGGCGACCAAGGGCGTCCATCACATCCTCTATCACGCTCTTGTTAATCTGGGTCAGCACGAAGCGCGCGACTTTCTCCACCGGGATGCCGCCCTTGGCGCACAGCTGGCGTATGATAGGCGGCCACAGCTTGAGGTTGCGGTCGCCGGGCAGGCGCTGCAGCAGTTCGAGGCCGTAGGTTCCCGCGTCGAGCAGCTCGTGGGTTACGGGCTTGCGGGTACCTCCTGCGTAGACGCCCACGTAGTTCCACTGCGTGCCGTCGGATACGAGCTTGCCGGTAATGTAGCCGGACACGTCATCGTCCCCGGTCCGGGACAGCACGACGGCTCCGGCTCCATCGGCGAAGATAGACCAGCCAAACGCGTCGCCGGGCCTGATGTGGGCCGGCATGTTGTAGACGCCTATGACCACTGCCGTGCGCAGCTCCGCGTCGGTAGCCATCATACGGGCTGCCACGTCGAGCGCAGTCACGAAACTGGCGCACGATGCGCCCACGTCGAAGACGCCAGTGTCGCGCTGGCCGCCCTGCAGTCTGCCCTGTACCAGGATAGCGGTCGCGGGGCTTACATATTCCGGCGTGTCCGTTCCGACGATAACCAGATCGACAGCCATCGGGTCGACGCCGGCGTCCGCCAGTGCGGCGCGCGCGGCATTCTCCGCAAAGTCGGCGCTTGTCTCGTCGATGCCGCGCAGCCTTGCGATGTGGCGGGACTGTATGCCTATCTTTGCCTCCAGCTTCCCGGCGTCAAATTCGATGCCAGCGAGGAGCTTCAACTCTTCATTATCGATTGCCTGTCCTGGCGCGTAGACGCCCGTGCCTATGATTTTTGCCTTTGCCATGGTTCCTCCCTGTGTGGCTCCCAATATGGTGTTACACGCCGGCCATCAGGCCATGCACCAGATACGTGCCAATATCCTCGATCATCGATCGGGCGTTGAGCGGCGACGTGTCGAACGCTACCTCGAGTCCGAAGTAGTGTGAAATGCCCATCAGGTATTCTATGCAGCTGTCCACATAGGCCGGATCCGCGGCGACCGCGTCTGGATCCAGTCCATCGGCGCCCATTTTCAGGTAGCCGCGCCGGAATGCCGCGTAGTACTCGCGGACGGCCGCGGGCGATACGAACTCGCCTTCGCGGACGATGTTGTAGCACCAGTGATCTATCGACAGGTACACGCCGAACAGGAATATGCCCTGCAGTTCAATCTCCAGGCGGTTCAGGCCGGGACTCAGGTGCTCCGCTATGAAGCGACGCAATTCATGCCCCGCGGACAGAATCTGTTCACGGAAGAATATTTCCTTGCTCTCGAAGTGCTTGTAGAAGGTGCCGACCGACAGATTCGCGGCGTCGGTGATCTCGTGTATGTTGACCGAATGGTAGCCGCGCTCACCGAAGAGGCGCTTGCCAGCCTTCAGGAGGCGGTCCCTGGTGGAATCCCGCATGCTTATGGGTGGTGGCGTTATCGAAATACCGAAGACCTTGTCCGCATCCCAGGACAGGTTTCTGAAGGTGCCATGAGCCATGATGTCGGCAAGCGCTGGCACGGATACACGCATCCCCTGCAGGGCGGCCCTGATGGCGGCGAACCTGATGCCACCGACAGCGACAAGGTATTCAGGTATGCCCACCGCCCTGCCCAGGGCCCTGGACAGCACCCGCTGGTACATTTCGGTCAGCCTGCGCTCATACTCGAAGTAGCGGTACTGTCCCTCGCGGAATACGGTGATGAGGTCGGGGTGGTCGATGGAGAACCTGACCAGGATCTCGGTCATACTGGCCAGACGTTCACGCAGTGACGTACCGGTGACGCCTTCGAGCGCGTCGGCTATCTGGCGGATTACATCCTCGAGTATATCTTTGACCAGTGCTTCCTTGTTTGGGAAATATCTATAGAAGATGCCGTTGGATAATCCGCTTGCCCTGCAAATCTCCGCCACCGAGACCGACGAATACCAGCTGGCGGCAAAGAGGCGCACAGCGCTGGAGAGCAATCGTGTCCGTGTTCCCTTGTCCTCGTCACCCATATATGACTCCAACGCTACCAAATTCGGAATGAGAGGTGATTCACAATTTCCATGCTGATTATAGGCCCCTCTCTTGAAATTGGCAAGAATAATTGTGGAAGCGGCAGCGTTTTGCATCAACCATGCAAGCGTGTGCATTTTTTTGCTTGACGAAATGCAAAAACCGGTGAATTTATGATTGAGAGATGATTCACCATGTTGAGAGGACGACCATGCATGTTGGAATAAGCGGCATCGGCATCTATGTGCCCGATACATCGATGAGTGCCGCAGACCTGGCCGGCGCAACCGGCGTGCCTGAAGATGTGATCGCCAGGAAATTCGGCGTCAAGCGCAAGCCTGTCGCGGGCCCGGATGATACCACAGCCGTCATGGGCATAAAGGCCGCCAGGAAGGCGATGGCCGAGGCACAGGTTCAGGGTGCGGATCTGGATCTGGTGCTCTGGTGCGGCGCTCAGCACAAGGACTACACCTGCTGGCTGGCTGGCTTGTACGTGGCCAACGAGCTGGGCGCCGCCAACGCGTGGAGCTTTGACATGGAGGCTATGTGTGGTTCGATGATGGCCGCCCTCGATGTGGCCAAGAGCATGATGCTGGCGCGCGATGACCTCAATACGGTGTTGCTGGTATCAGGCTACCGCAACAACGACCTGATCGACCTGGCCGAGCCCACTACCAGATTCATGATGGACATTGGCTCCGGCGGTTCGGCTCTGGTACTGCAGAAGAATGCGGGCAGGAATGTGCTGCTCGGTTCGGCATTCAAAGGTGATGGCTCCTTGAGCCTTGACTGCGTGATTCCGACACTGGGCAGCAAGGCCTGGCCACCCAAAGAGGGAGACTTGGAGAAGGCTCACTTCATGGTGCCCGATGAACCGGCGTTCAAGGCCAAGCTCAATGAGAAGACGCTGCCAAATTTCTACTGGGTCATAGACCGCGCGCTGCAGCTGTCGGGGGGACTGAAACGCGCCGACATCGGCTATCTGGCCGTGCTGCATTTCAAGAAGAGCGCGCATGACGCGATACTGCAGGAATTGTCTCTGGATGATTCGCGCACAACGTACCTGGATGAATATGGTCACATCGGCCAGAACGATCAGCTTATTTCAATACAACTGGGGGTGGCGGCCGGGAAGATACACGATGGAGACAATCTTGTGCTTGTCGGAGCCGGACTCGGTTTTGTCTGGGCCGCCAGCGTCGTTCGGTGGGGCCCGTATCAGGAGTGATGACAATACAAAAAGCATGATGGGCGATGTGAATATCGATAAGGAGAAGAAGAATATGGACAGGATGAAGGGCAAGGTGTGCGTCGTAACGGGCGGAGCACGCGGCATTGGTCGTGGAATAGTCGAGACGTTTGCCCGCGAAGGCGCTCTGCGGATCTGGGCTCTGGACATGAATGCGCAGGAACTCGAGTCGCTGGAAAAGGCGATACCGTGCGTCAAGGGTGTGGTGATCAATGTGACCGACGGGGCCGCAGTAGAAGCCTTCGTTGTCAAGGCCAAGGCCGAGCACGGTCGCATCGATGTGCTCGTCAACAATGCCGGCATAACCAAGGATGCGCTGATACAGAAGATGACCGAGTCGGACTGGGATGCCGTCATCAACGTCAACCTCAAGGGGCCGTTCCTGATGACCAAGTACATAGCGCCGGTGATGATGGAGACAGGATCGGGTTCGATCGTGTCGATATCGAGCATCGTGGGCATGGACGGCAACATTGGCCAGACCAACTACGCGGCGACCAAGGGTGGCGTGGTGACGATGACCAAGGGCTGGGCCCGCGAGTTCTGCCGCAAGGGCGCAAAGATACGCGCCAATTGCGTCGCGCCAGGCTATACCCGGACCCCGATGATCGAGACGGTGCCGGAGAAGGTGCTGGAGCCGATCATAGCCAGGACGCCGCTTGGACGCCTGGCCGAGATACAGGACATTGCCAATGGCGTCCTGTTCCTCGCAAGTGACGAGGGCTCATTCGTAAACGGCCAGGTGCTCCGCGTCGACGGTGGCCTGACGCTCTGATGGTTTCTACGGCAGCCCACGGCACCATGCCGAGCCTGCCTTGAGTTCATAGTCGGGCGCTTTCGCGTCCGTCAGGTTTGTAAGGAGGACAGTAATGAAGAAAGCGTTAGCGATCATCGCGATCGTCGCGTTGGCCGTCCCCGTCTTTGCCCAGGGCACCATCAAGATTGGCGGCACCTGGCCGCTCGGTGACATTACCGGCAAGCAGGGCAGCATGGCCGCTCAGCAGGCGGTCGACGAGATCAACAAGGCCGGCGGCGTACTGGGCCGTCAGCTGGAACTGATAGTCGTCGACGATGAACTGAAGGCCGACAAAGGCGCCGCGGCGATAGAGAAACTCGTCACGGTGGACAATGTCGATGTGCTGATCGGCGGCATGGCTTCGGGCGTAGCTCTTGGCCAGATTCCAACGATGAAGAAATACGGCAAGGTCGTCGTCTCCACCGGCGCGGCCTCCTCAACAGTCGAGGCGGCTCTTGGCGCCGATGCGAACTGGTATTTCCATCTGCATCCCTGGGACTACAACCAGGGCGCTTCCTACGCGCAGGGCTGGGCCGAAATCCAGAAGAAGTATCCCGCCGTCAAGATAAAGAAGCTGTTCCTCGCCTACGAGGAAGGCGCCTTTGGCAAGGCTTCCTTTGACCAGACCAAGGTGCTTTTTGGCAAGGATGGCAGGTACATCATCGATGGCGCACCCTTCAAGAGCGCGGCCCTCGGCGGCGGCGACTACGCCTCCGTCCTCGAGGCCGCCAAGGATTTCAAGCCGGACCTCTTCCTGTGGGCCGGCTACGATGCCGACGCGCTGCCGATGCTCGAGCAGGCCAAGGCCATGAAGTTCAACCCCGGAATCTATCTTGGAGCTCCTCCCGGATGGCCAGTGGGATTCGGCACCTCCAAGCTGTCTGACAACGTGATGCTCTACGGCATGTGGGCTCCGTCAATCAACGAGATCAGCACCGCCAGCAAGAAATTCTATGACGGTTTCGTCGCGAAGTACAAGGTCGAGCCGGCCACGTACTTTGCTCCGCTGTCATACTCGGCGGTCTACATTGTCGCCGACGCCATCAAGCGCGCCGGATCGACCGACACCGCGGCCCTGATCACCGCCCTCGAGGCTACCAACTATGCCTCTCCGCTGGGACAGACGATTACGTTCTCACCGTCCAACGTCATCAAGCACCAGGGCATCAGGAACCAGAAGATTCTGCAGTGGCAGAATGGCCGCCAGGAAGTGATCTGGCCGTTCGAGTCCGCGACATCGAAGCCGGTTTATCCCTTCCCCAAGTGGAAGTAATGACTGACTGATGCGGTATTGATCCAGCCGTCATCCCCCGCGGGTTTGCCTTCGCGGCGCCAGCGAGGGGCGGCGGCTTATTCCAGACCATGCAATTGACCAAAGGGAAAAGAGATGGCGAACAAACGGAACGCGACGATTGTCGTCGCGCTTATTACCGCGGCGGTCGTGGCCATAATGGTCTGGCGTCCGACCGTATTGATTTATGGCGTGCAGGCCGCTGGCCTCTACGCCTCGATAGCGATTCCGATGGGGCTTATCCTCGGCATCGTACACATCGTCAATCTCGCGCATGGCGAGTTCATGATGGTAGCCGCATATGCGACATACATGGTGTGCACGACGTTCGGTATCGATCCGTTCGTCGCCATGATACCGGTCGCGGCGGTGACGGCCGCCTTCGGCTTCGTCATATACAAGCTGACGATACGGCAGGCGCTCAAGGCACCTGAATTGAACCAGCTGATTCTGACGTTCGGGCTTGGCATTTCGCTGACGCAGATAGCCAACCTGGTCTTCACGTCGCAGACTCGCAAGATTTCGTTCGACTACGTGTCGGCCTCGGTTGACGTCGGCGAGCTGTCGTTTGGCGTATACAACTTCGTGTTTGTGCTGATAGCGATTCTGATGGTCGTAGGCTTGCGCCTCTTCCTGACCAAGACAACGACAGGCAAGGCCGCCCTGGCTGTGGGACAGAACCCCAAGGGCGCGGCCATAGTCGGCATCGACGTCGACAGGACATACGGCCTTGTCTTTGCTCTGGCGACGGCGATGATAGGCATGATGGGCGCCGTCTTCATTACGCGCTCTTCGATTTTCCCGGCGGTGGGAAGCCCCTTTACCATGAAGAGTTTCTGCCTGGTCGCAATGGCAGGCATCGGCAATATCCCCGGCATCCTTGGAGCAAGCCTGCTCCTCGGGATATCGGAGAATTTCCTGAAGGCCTTCCGCGAGCTGCGCGGATGGTCTGACATCGTATTCTTCGTCCTGATCATCACGGTGATACTCGGACGCTCGATCAAGGGGAAGAAGGCATGAAGTTCAAATCCTCCTACCTGGCCGTCGCCATACTGGCCGCGATTGTCATCGCGTTTCCCGCCTTCCTGGGAGCGTATCCTCTGAACGTGGCCCGAAGCATCATGACGTACATGGCACTGGCCATCAGCTGGGACATGCTGCTCCGTTCCGGCCAGATTTCCTTTGGCATCGCGGGGCTCTTTGGACTGGGATCATACGCATCGGCGCTCGCCGTGTTGCGCGGCGGCATGGATCCATTCGTCAGCATCATATTCGCGGCTCTGCTGGCCGGGCTCGTGGCGTTTGCCCTGGGCTTCGCGATACTGAGGTTGCGCGGCATGTATTTTTCCATAACGACGCTGGCCCTGATGGAAATATTCCGCATCATCATGCAGAACCTGCACGATTTCTCGGGCGGTCCCGAAGGCGTCGTGATACCGGCCGTCATATTCAACGGTTCATCGACGGCCCTGTACTGGCTGTGCCTCGCGGGTCTATTCATCACGATAGGCGTGTCCTGGTACTTCGAGAAGAGCAAGATGCACCTGGCGCTGACCGCTATCCGCAATGACGAGACGAGCGCGCGTTCCAGCGGCGTCGACATCTTCAGGTACCTCTTGTTCGCCTTTGTGATCACATCGATGCTGCAGGGTATGATGGGCGCGATACAGATACAGTCATACGGCTTTACGACTCCGGACACCGCTTTTGACGCCAACTTCACGTTGCTGCCGCTCGCGATGGCGCTGCTTGGCGGCATCCACAGCACGATGGGGCCGATGGCGGGAGCGGTGCTGCTCGGCATCGCTTCGGAGTGGTTGAAGCTCAAGATCCCGTACGGCCACCTGGTGGTCTACGGCATCATCATCATCATAGTAATCCTGTTCATGCCACAGGGACTCGTCGGGTTGGCCCGCAAGCTGATGCGCGGATCCGACACCAAGGGCCGCAAGGCCGGAGCGACCCATGAGTAAGCTCGTCACCACCGGACTGACCAAGGCCTTCAGCGGCCTCGTGGCGGTCAACAACGTTTCGTTTGCCATGGAAGAAGGCGAGATCCTGGGCATCATCGGACCGAACGGCGCGGGCAAGACGACGTTCATTCATCTGGTTTCCGGGATTCTGATGCCGACATCGGGCCGCATCGAGTTCAAGGGCAAGGACATAACGTACGCGCCTGCCCACGTGCGGAGCCGCCTTGGCATTGCGAGGACATACCAGCTGATACATCCACTTGAGAACCTCAAGGTGATAGAGAACGTGATGATCGGTTCGGTATTCAGCCGGGACAAGAGCCTCAAGGAAGCGCGACGTTCGGCCGAGGCGATATGCGCCGAGCTCGGACTGGAGCGGCTGGGGCGCGACACCACCCAGCTGTCGATACTCGAGATCAAGAAGATGGAAATAGCGCGGGCCCTGGCCAACGAACCCGAGGTTTTGTTCCTGGACGAAGTGATGGCCGGACTCAACAGCGACGAGACCAGGCAGATCATCGCGACGGTACAGCGCATCGCCCGCGAGCGTCACATGGCGGTCGGCGTCGTGGAGCACGTGATGGGCGTGATACGCGAGCTGACGCAGCGCGTTATCGTGCTCGAGGCTGGCGAATTGATTGCCGAGGGACCGTACGAAACGGTCTCGAAGAACCCCCGCGTCATAGAGGCGTATCTGGGAGGAGCCGCATGATACTGGACATCAAGAAACTGGAAACCGGCTATGGCCGGCTCCAGGTGCTCCGCGGCATAGACCTGTCGGTGGGCAAGGAATCGGTTGGACTTTTTGGCCCGAATGGCGCCGGCAAGACGACGCTTATCAACGCAATCATGGGCATAGTCAAGCCGTGGGCTGGCTCCATCGAGTTCGAGGGCAAGTCGATCGGCGGCCATCAGACACACATGGTGGCCCGCTCCGGGATAGCACTGGTGCCGCAGGAACGCGAACTGTTTCCAGGCATGAGTGTCGCTGACAACCTGGAACTCGGAGCCGCGTACGTGCCCCGTGGCAAGCCTATCATGGCTCAGCAGCTGGAAGTGGTGCTGACCCTGTTCCCGATACTCAAGGAACGCTACAAGCAATACGTCGGCACGATGTCAGGCGGGCAGCAGCGCATGGTCGCCATAGGGCGGGCCTTGATGGCCAATCCGGCCCTGCTGATTCTGGACGAGCCGTCGCTCGGGCTGCAGCCGTCGATAGTCGCCGAGGTGTTCGATCGCCTGTCCATACTCAAGAAGGACATAGCGATCCTGGTTACCGAGCAGAACGTGCGCGAGAGTCTCAAGGCGATTGACCGCGGCTATGTGATAGAGAACGGTGCCGTCGTGCTCGAGGATACCGCGAAGGGACTGTCGAGCAATCCGCACGTCGTCTCCGCCTATCTGGGAATATAGCGATGCCGCGCGCGCAGGTCGAAGGAGTCGGGCTGGAATACCGGGTCGAAGGCGAAGGGCCACAGACCGTCGTGCTGCTCAATGGCATAGCTATGTCCATCGCGCACTGGAAGCCGGTGGCTGCCCGGCTGGTCGAGGCCGGCTACCGGGTGCTGATGCATGACTTCCGCGGCCAGCTCCTGTCTGACAGGCCGGCGCCGCCGTACTCGTTCGAGCAGCATGCCCGTGACCTCGCCGGCCTCTTGTCCGAGCTGAACATCGGCGCGGCCCATATCGTCGGCACGTCGTACGGGGCGGAGGTCGCGCTGACCTTTGCCCGCGACTTTCCCGAGCGATGCCTCTCCATCATTCCGATCGATGGCGTTACCGAGTACGATGCCGTGCTCGGCGCCGCGGTGGAATCCTGGAAGGCCGCCGCCCTCTCCGACCCGCGCGTCTTCTACCGGGCCATCAAGCCATGGAACTACTCGGCCGCCTACCTGAAGGCAAACGGCGATACCCTGAACGCGCGCGAGGCGGCGATCGTGTCGTTGCCGCGCGACTGGTTTGTATCGTTTGCCGGGCTGTGCGACGCGTTCATGGCCATCGATCTGACAGAGGACCTGAGTCGCATACGCTGCCCCTGCCTTGTCGTCGTCGCAGGCGGCGATATACTCAAGGGGCCCGCCTATGCTCGCATCATCGAGCGGGGCGTGGCAGGCGCGCAGTACGCCGAAATACCAGGAGCCGGCCATGCGGTTGTGATAGAGCAGCCGGAAGCGGTGGCGGATGCTCTGCTGGGCTTTCTTGAAGAGATGGAAATGCCATGAACCGATCGGCGGCGTTGCCGTTGATCATCGTCGCTTTCATACTATGTGCGGGCTGCGTGCCCGGCTGCGGGGAGAAGACCATGAACGGAAAAATGGTGGAAGTCCTGGGCAAGAAGATGTACTACGTGGAAAGCGGCACGGGAACGCCCATGGTTCTTGTGCACGGCAACACTGGTTCTTCAACATGGTGGAGCCTGGTCATGGATATGCCTGGTCACCGCGTCGTTGCGCCTGACCTGCCAAACTTCGGCCGCTCCGATCAACTTGATGTGGCGGACATCGACGTGTATGCCGACCACCTCGCCGCCTTCATCACCGCTCTTGGCCTGGACGCGCCTGTGGTCGTCGGGCACAGCCTCGGCGGCGCGGTCGTGATGTCGATGGCTGCGCGAATGCCAGAGCTGGCCAGAGCCATAGTCCTCATCGACAGCTGTGCGCCTGCAGGGCTGAAGACACCGGAGGAACACTACCCATACATCGAGCTGTTCAAGACCAATCGGGACATGATGCGCCAGGCGCTTGCCGCCGTCGCGCCGACCATGCGGAACGTCGCGCTACTCGATAGCCTGACCGATGACGCGATGAAGATGGCGCCGCTGGCATTTGCCGGCAACGCGCGCGCTTTGGAGCGCTTTGACTATGTCGGCAGGGCAGGCGCGTTCAAGGGACCGGTCCTCGTCATCTGGGGCCGCAAGGACAGCATCATTACCGAGGCGATGGCCAGGGATACCGTGGCGGCGTACGCGAAGACGCGGCTCGAGATCATCGATACCGTTGGACATTCGGTGATGGTTGAGGATCCCGGAATATTCAGAACGCTGCTCGCGGACTTCCTGAAGTAACGGACTGCCGTCCTTTGGATCAGGATGTTCGCTCGAGGCTGTAGGTCACGAGTTCCCTGAATGCCAGCGCGGCACCGGCGGGGGCCTCGTCGAGCAACGGCTTCATGTGACCCAGTGCCGCATCGGCTCGAGCCTGCATCATCGCCGCGATTTCGGCCCGTATGCCCAGCCGCTGCAGTTCACTACGCACCACATCGGCCTCCGCGGATCCGGCATCATGGTGCCCGAATATCGCCGTGAGTCTGGCTCTGGTTTGCCCGTCCGCCCTGGACATAAGCCGGCGCCTGAAGATGGTCTTCTTGTCTTCCCTGATGTCGGCCCCGACGGGCTTGCCCAACACCGCCTCGTCGGCAAAGAGGCCCAGTTCGTCGTCCTTGAGCTGGAACAATACGCCCAGGTCTTCGCCGGCCTGTTCGAGCGTCAGCCGCTCTGCATCGCTGCCTCCGGCCAGTGCGCAGCCAAGCGCGAGCGGCAGGCTGAACGTGTAGCGGCCCGTCTTGTAACGGTACAGCTTCAGGATGTCTTCTTCTGATGGATCGGTCGGGGCATCGCGGAATGGATTGGCTGAGTCCTGCAGCACCGCGCCGTTGACCACATCCTGCATCTGCGCAATGCCGACGACGCACAGCTCCCGTGCCGCGATGTGCGCCGCCTGGACGGCCCGCGCGGCGGGTGCCGGCATCTCGGTCAGCAACTGGAATGCGGCGAAGTAGGCAAGGTCGCCAACGCATATACCCAGAGCCTCACCGTAGTGCGCCGGATCGTCGTAGCCGCCACTCTCGAGCGTGGATTGGTAACCGACATGCATGGTCGGAAAACCGCGGCGCACCCGGTCGCGGTCCATGATGTCGTCGTGCACGAGTAGCCCCGACTGGAACAGCTCCATAGCGGCACCGGCCAGCCTGATCGCGGTGGCATCGGGCTCGGTGGCATCGTGCTGGCTGACCAATTCGTAACCCAGACGCACGAGACTGCCGCGCAGCATCTTGCCCCGCGACGCGAAGTCGGCCAGCCGGCTGGCGGCATCCGCGCCTAGATCACCGGAGACGGCGTCGTATGTTTCGCCGAAGGCGCCGAGCGCCTGCCGGATCGTTGTGGCGAGTTCGCTCCTGGTTGTGGCAAAATACTCCATCATCACGCGCTCCTCGGTATGCAAAACGGTCTTGGTCTGTCAGCTCTGGATGGCCAGCATGTGCCTGACCGCCAGGCTCGCCAGTATATGCCCGGCGGCCTGCGGGACGAAAGGCCCGGAGCCCTGTACCGCGCGGACCCGCTCCCCATCGACGGTGTCACCCGGAATGGAACCGTCGGCGGGCATCGCCGGCGGCACCGCCGGCTCGTCAGACCAGACGCACAGGAATTCGGCGGGCACGAGTTCTACTGCGTCCGTGTCGACGTGGCGGTTGCCTGGTGCAGGGCAGAAGCCCAGCCGTCTCATCCGCTTGCGGACCAGGGTTGAGAGCGGGCAGTCGTGCGTGCTCCACAGCGAACCGACCTTGAGGCGCTCAGGCGCCAGCCTTCCCGCCGTGCCCATGCTCGAAGCGAACGGCAAGCCGGCCCGCGCCAGAGCGGCCATCAGGTTGGTCTTGGGGTTGAGCGTGTCTATGCAGTCCAGGTAGAAGTCGCAACCCTGTGGAATCCTCTGGGCCGCCTCCGCGCCGCGAACTATGGCGCCGACCGTCTCTATCCGTATGCCAGGATTGACGCGCCTGGCGAACTCCTGGAACACGTCGACCTTGGACCTGCCTACCTGGTCGATGTACCCGAAATACAGCCGGTTGAGGTTTGATTCCGCCACATCGTCAAAATCGACGACGACGAGCGATCCGACGCCCGCGCGCACGAGGTCCATCGCCGCCGTGGCCCCGACGCCGCCGAGCCCGAAGACACAGACCCTGGACGCAGCCAGCGTCCGCGAACCAGCGCTGCCGAGGAGAATTCTGGTGCGGTCATCGAACGGCATTGTGGAATGCCTCCATGAAGTTTTTCTCGATCGCGGTGACCACAGCTTCCGGTGGCTGATCACGGATCGCCGCGATTTCGGCCACGATCGACAGCAGGTCAAGCATTGTGGAATACGCACGCGCAAGCGGCCGTCTGTTTCCTTGTGCTCCCAAAGGTGGCACACCGCGGGGCGGCTGGTATGGCGCGTCGGTCTCTGTGACTATGGCGGACAGCGGCAGGGCGGCCACGCTGGAACGAGTCTTCTTGTTGCCATTGACCACGGCGTTGCCGAAAGAGAAGAGCGCACGCGGGCATCGCGACAAAAAATCCAGAGCCTCGTTGGCCGGCCCTGGCCACGAATGCAGCAGCACCGCCGGCAATCGGGCCAGTGGTTTGGCATAGGCGAAGAGCAGATCCTGCGCCCGCCTCATGTGCAGCACGAGCGGCAGATTGTGCCTCAATGCAAGCTCCAGCTGGAACTCGAAGACTGACCGTTGCGTCCGCTCAGTGTCGGGATTCCGCACGCAGACCGGTGTGTCGCCGTAGAAATCGAACCCGCACTCCCCGATTGCGGCGATGCTGCCGGCGGCCGCGAGCCTCTCCAGCTCATCCGCCTCGTCCATCACAGGCGACTGCGGATGCAGGCCAAATGACACCAGGAATGCCCCCGCTTCGGCCATGATTCGCCGTGTTGCCGTAAGCCCGGCTGTGCTGTGGACCGAGGCAAGGCCGAATACCGCCAGGCTTCGGTATACCTGTGGGAATCCTTCATCGAGCGAGGCAAGATCGTCGGCGTGGAAGTGGGCGTCTATATGCACCCCGATAAAATAGACCGGCCGCCCGCCTTGTAACAAGCGGGCGGCCGGCTCGATGCGGGCTATAGACGGTATGGAATCAGAGGCCGGAGAGGAGGCTCTTCGCGTCAGCCAACGCCGCGGGGTCGTCAAACCAGCTGGCCGCTAGAGCCTTCTGGAGCAGGGACTTCGCGTCAGCGGTGGCGCCGTAGCGGGCCGACAGGGTAGCCAGCGCCAGCGCGTAGGAGCCGCGCAGGGCCCCGGCATCTTCGGGTGAAGCAGTGCGGAGCGCCGCCAGGGCACGGGCACCGGAACCTGTCGCCATCGCAGACAACGAGGCGCTATAGGCCGAGCGCGCGGCGCCTGTCGGGTCAGACGCGTCGATATACAACGCCGCGGCTTCCATGTAGAGCTTGTATGCCCCGGCGTTGTCTCCACCGCGGGCAGCGTCGAAGGCGCTCTTGGCCATCGCGTCGGCTTCCTCGGTGCCACCGGCCCACATGGTAACCGCAGGCTGGCCGGCCTCGGCTCCGCGGACGCCCGCGACTGTCGAATCCTGGGGACCGCCCTTGGCCAGCTTCTCAAGCTTGCCGGCTATCGTCGTGATCGCTCCCTGCTCGGTTCTGGGCTTGAACAGCGAATCGACCAGGTAGGTGCCCGGCGCCGCGATGGTGACCACCGAGCCGTTCTGTGCCTTTATCTCCAGCACGGCTCCCGCGGCCAGTTTGACCGAGAGCGTCGAGTCGAATTTGTCGTCAAAGTCAAGTTTCTTCCACGTTGATCCCGACTGGACCTGGGCGGACCCATCGACGAAGGTGACGATCACCGGAGCGGCAAAGGTGCTCGCGGCAACCGCCAGCAGCACGATGGCCAGGGCGACATAACGTTTGGTTTTCATGGCAACTACCTTTCAAAGACGGATCTGATCAACCCGCCAAATTCCAACAGAAATAATCGATGTATTGAACTATAGCCCACGCGAAGGCCAAATTCGATACATTGCATCAAATGCTCAGTCAAGAAGTCTCCTCATCGTCCTTTCGCTTGCCGTTGGTCGGAACAGGGACTGTTACCGAGAATGGCGTATCCCCGCCGCGCTGGCCAGGCGCCCTGGTTCCGCTGTCGCGGCTTGCCGGCGTGCCTGGCGCTGTTCCCTGACCGCCCGCATGCGATGCCACGGTCAGCTTTTCTTCGGCGCGCAGCCAGCTTCCGGCATGATCGGCGCTGGTGCTCGCCGCCGCTCGCTTGGTCGCTATTGCGGTCGCCATCGCGGCCGCGGCGGCGGCGCTCCCGTCGTCCTTTGGTGTCGCGACTGATTTGACCGGCACCATGGCGGTCTTCTTTGCCGACTTGTCCACGATCACCGGCGCCTTGGCCCATGACCGCTCCGCAATGCTCACTGCGGCCGCCCTGAACGAATCCGTCGCCACCGCCAATCCGCCGCCCGTAACCCGTGGGCTTGGCGTCAGCCAGGTGGCCGGGGTGATGGCCTGTTCGGTTACCAGCGGCACCGTGAAGGCACTAGACCGGCGGGCGGTGGTCGAGAATGCTGTTGACTGGGTTGCCGCTGCCGAAGAATAGCTGGAGGCGGGGGAGAGGAGGGAACGGGGCACCTCGGCCGCATTATAGTCGCTGGTTCCATATTCACAAAATATATAATTATTCGTACCTCCCCCACCACCCAGGTTACCAGCCGCATCCACGAGTTGGAAGCTGAAGCTGACATTTCCGATTGAAGACAGAGGTACGGAAAGTGGGCCTGCGGATTGAGATGTTATCTCATAAGAAAACACATCCGCTGGCGTTGTCGGTCTGACAAGATCGTCTAGCCAATAATCGACTCTTACCACACCATTCAAATCACTGAAAGCGTTAATGGTCAATGTAGGATATGTGACGCCTGCGGTACCTTTCGCTACGGTAACATTGGCTGCATCAGCAACCGATATGGCGGGCGCGGTGGTGTCGATGAGCACGTTCCTGGTAAGCACCTTTGTCCTGTCGACAACGTCGGTAGCGGTTATGGTGTAAACCCACAGGCCATCGGTGGTGTGTGTAGCCGTGTCTACTGTCGGGGAGTACGTATAAGCTCCGCTTGTAGACCTAGAGAATACTTCGGAAGCGGAGGCTCCGTCCTTCGCGGCCATGATGACGACGCTGGCGAACGCATTGGTATCGCTTGCGCTGCCTGTCAGGCTGAATGCCACCTTCTTGGTGGCTGTGGTCTCACTGCCGATGCCCGTTTCCGTCAGATCAGGAATGGAGCTGTCGTAGGTGAAGCCCGCCGTGAAGACGCCAGAGAGGTTGCCCGCGAGATCCGTGGCGCGGACGGAGAGCGTCCGTACACCCTGGGCTCCGCTCAATGTAACCGATTGTGTCCATGAGGTTGCGGTCGTGGTGAAATTGGTCCAGGTCGAACCGTCGATCGAGTATTCCAGAAGGGAAAGCCCGCTTGCATTTGTGGAGTATGTCGTCGGATCACTGGCCGTGCCGCTGGCCGACAGCGGTGTTTCATAGTAGGCCGCGCCAAGGGTGGGCATGGTGACCGTGGGTGCGGTGGTGTCGATGAGCACGTTCCTGGTAAGCACCTTTGTCCTGCCGACAACGTCGGTAGCGGTTATGGTGTAAACCCACAGGCCATCGGTGGTGTGTGTAGCCGTGTCTACTGTCGGGGAGTACGTATAAGCTCCGCTTGTAGACCTAGAGAATACCTCGGAAGCGGAGGCTCCGTCCTTCGCGGCCATGATGACGACGCTGGCGAACGCATTGGTATCGCTTGCGCCGCCTGTCAGGCTGAATGCGGCCTTCTTGGTGGCTGTGGTCTCACTGCCGATGCCCGTTTCCGTCAGATCAGGAATGGAGCTGTCGTAGGTGAAGCCCGCCGTGAAGACGCCAGAGAGGTTGCCCGCGAGATCCGTGGCGCGGACGGA
>Ga0307377_10000100_pt1 | contig 122345 bp, 201 predicted proteins | sample TR3MG_FD_202535 | JGI IMG/M metagenome (GOLD analysis project Ga0307377, IMG submission 202535) | Soil microbial communities from Risofladan, Vaasa, Finland - TR-3 | ecosystem: Environmental > Terrestrial > Soil > Coastal area > Acid sulfate soil | place: Finland: Risofladan, Vaasa...
CAAAAGCGAGCCTGTGAGAGAATTCAAAACCTATAAGATTCTCAGAAAGCTAGAATATGGAAATGGGGCATCTCATTCTGAAGTGGATGTCCCACCAGAACATAACGCTATAACAAAGAAAGCTGATGAGAAAGACATTGATTTCGATTTCGATTTTGATGAAAACGAAGAGTATCCTGAATCAGAAAATAATAGTTCTGACTATATAAAACCATCCTTAGAGGAATTAAGAATACAACATCCTGAAATTCCAGAATATAAGTATATAAATGAACCGTGGAACCTCGAAGCTCTCAGAAACAAATTCAATATACCTGTCGAAAAAATAACACAACAATTTCATCTCAATATCAACCAAAAAAATATCTAACTAATTATTTTTTTTTAATTTTTAATTTCAAACAAAAGAAAAGGAAAGCATATGAGTAGCACAAATGAAAATAAGTTTTCTAGAAAAGAAAACCGAGACGCAGTTGTGAATAATTCATTTGCACGTATTTTAGGCTTATTAGGTAATGCTGAAGTTCAAAATGTGTTTGAAAATATCAAAGTACTTCAGGATTATTATGAAGAGATCAAATCAAGTTTAGAAAAAACAATTTCAGATTTAAAGAAAAAAATGAATTCGATAGACTTTCTCCAAGAACGAATATCGAAATTATATCTTAAAGATCAAAAATTTACTCACTTTCTATTACATTTAATTGAAGGTTAAACATTATGGTATTAAATATAATTCAAGAAATAAGGACAAAGAAACAAGAAATTGAACTGAAAAGAAAGAAAATCTATGAACTCTATAAAGAGCTTCAAGAATTAGAAAAAGAGCTGAAAGCGCTCTCAAAAAAAATAATAAATTAAGAGGTATGAAAATTATGAGTGAAGAAAAGATTAATGCATGTAAATTATGCATGGAGGAATGTAAGGAAGGGAGTGAATATTGTAGTGACTTTTGTTTATCATTGGGAAAATTAAGTAATTTTATAGGCAAACTCACGGAGCTGGGATTGAAGATTGATGCATATCGGAATTATCAAAACAATTGCAGTTATACTGATAAGTTAAAAGGGAAAATTGAGACGCTTGAGTCGGTGCTTCTCGAATATTTTGAGAAACATGATTTAAAATATTATGCAAAGCAACTTGGCTCGGAAAAAGAGCCTTGTTTAAATTGTATTCATTATGGTATAATTGAATTAGATAGAATTCACAGTTGTAATGAATGTAAAGATAATAATTATAAATACTTTAAACCAAAAGAGCAACCCGCAGACAGCGATAAAAAGGGAGCAAGTTCATTTACCAAACGATTTGTTGATGAGATGGTTAATGAGATTAAACATGATAACGAGATTGAATCGAGATTGATTGGCGAGTTCATTGATTGTTTCGATAAAGAAGGCATTGATTTTATAAGATGGGATTTATGTCAAGGATGTGATAGTTTTATATCTACTGATGATGTTGCATGGAAAGAAGACATTCTCTGCTGGTGTAATGAAAAGGAAGTATTAAAATACCCATGTATAATTCAAAAGATTCTTTCTCTCTATAGAACATATAAGAAGCGAAAGGAGGCGATTGAGAAATAATGCTTAAGGATTTTGAGGAATTTAAAGAAAAAATACATCCTTATTATGGCAGGGGAAATTTCACGAAAAACATTCAATTATTGAAATTCATTGAAGAAAAAGAAAAGAGATTAGAGGAGGCAGAAGAATAATGGAATTAACTAATGATTGTGAGGGATGTGTTCATGTAAATGGGTATAATTCCAATTATCTTGGAGATTGTGAAAATTGTATGAGAAACCCAAAATACTCTGACTTTTATTTTAATGAAAAAGAGGAGGCTGAAAAGGATGGGTAAAAAGAAAATAAAGGTCGAGAATGAACTCCTTGAGATTTGGAATGATTTTAAGGCTGATAATGTTATACAACATTATTATAGAAAAGGAAAATCATATGATAGATGTTATTATAATCCATTCATATGGTTTAGAATTCTACGCTTCTGGACGCTGAAAGCCAAGATGGATGATCTTAAGAAACAACTCAAAATATGGGAAAAATATGAAAGAATTACAAAAGGTTAAAGGAGGCTGAAGCGAGCAAATGAGCGAGTTAAAGGTATTAATAAAAGAAATGGGAGAGCGATTACACGAACTTGATGTGAAACTAAAAGAACTCTATGAATTCTCAGATAATATAATAAGAGCAATTTTCTGGAAGGTTAAAAAGGAGGCTGAGGCGAGTAAATGAGAATCAGATGTGATACTTGTGGAAAAAAGATAAAAGAGGGAACATGCGAAATATGTGAAGGAAAATTATTTCATGAAGCTCACATTGGACTTTTGAAAGGTTATCTAAATTATGAAGATCCGATAAAGGAGATAAAAAGAATTGTAAAGGGGAGTTGACTAAGAAATGAAATCGCTTAGAGAAATATTATTAGAAATGATTAATAAATTATCAACTGAAAAATTATTAAAAATTCTAGATATTTGCTGTAATTCATGTAAATCTCTTTATTTTCATTCTAATCATTTTGGCTATGCTTGTAAAAAAAATCCTTTATATAAAAACGGTAGTTGTTTACAAAGGGCATGTATAAAAATAGAGTTTAAGGAGCTGATCGAGACATGAACGTAATTTTATTATTTACTGATGGAAATCCCATTGATTTTTTGCAAAAGTTAGTTATTTATAAAAAAACAAAAGAAATGATTTGCAGAGATATTGGTGAAACAAAAAGGCTAAAAGGGCAATCCTTTAGTGGAGACTTCCCTTTTATAGATGCTATTAATGTAAAAGCAATATTTTATGCGTATTATGATTTAAGCGATCATAGTAATTGGAAAGGTGTTGATGTTGATTTTGAAATCCTTACTGATATTGCGTATAATAAACTAAAAAATTTCTTTAAAAGGAGCTGAACGAGACATGAGTCATTTTAAAGAATTAGATAAACAATTAAAAGAGAATGTTGAGAGATTAATAAATAGAACTCTTTTAAAGGATGGAAATCAAGAAAACGCAGAAATTGTATATAAAGCACTTAATTCATTAGAAAGATTATTAATAAAGGAGGCTGAGAAGGATGACTGATTGTTATCATGAGTGGCAATGGACTAAGTTCTATTATTGTATGTGCTGTGATTTTAATAAGACACATGGCAATTTATTAAGTCAATGCATAAAATGTGGCAAACTATGGGAGTCTGAAAATGGGTTTTTTATAAAAGAGGAAATTGAGAATTTTAAGTTTAATGGTATTGAAATCCCTCATATAATAGAGATCTCGCCATTGGAGGCTGATGATAAGAAATGAGCCAAGAATTAGGAGGAGCAATTATAAACGATAAAATAATCGGGATAATTTGTCCTCATTGTAAAGAGAGAATTGAATTAAATATTCTAAAATCGTTAAGGGATTATTTATTTCGATTTAAAGAGTCTAATGAGAAAATTAGAGAACTTGCACGGGATCTCGATATTGATTATATTATAAATAGAATTCTAAAAGGAGGCTGATGCGAAGACATGAGTAAGACTCAAGAAGCAGATCAAAAAGCAGAATTAATTTTAGATCAATTAGACGCATTTCTAAGAAAACATGGTTGGAAATTATATGGAAAATCCATTTACCTCACCAAAAGTGGAATTAAATTAAACGTACAAATAAAGGAGCTGATCGAGACATGAAGATATTTCTAAAAACAATAGATAAATTAATTCAATATACAGATGTGGCAATTGAAGTTTTTAAACAGTTTAATATCTTTAAAAAAGCTTTTATAAAAATACTTTGTTGGATCTTTGGAATTGATTTTGAAACCCATTGCTATAAAAAAACGGGTTGTTTAGCAAACCAAAAGGAGGTTAAGAAGGATGGCTAAGACTGAGAATGAACGTGGAGTATATCATCATTATTTCTGTATGATATGCCATAACCGATCATTATCTTTTCCCACTACAAATAGATCATTATTAATGAAAATTGATAATCCGAAAAATAAAAAGAAGTTTGCATGTCCTATTTGTTATGATAAACTTCCCGATTCAGAAAAGAATAACTATATTACTTATAGAGGAGGAATAGATGTATAAAAAAGAAGGGGGCTTCTGGGAATGGGTTGGCTGGTTTAGTAATTGGTGTAATGGATGCATTCATAATTGTAAATATTGTTATTCTATGATTCGGTTAATATGCCGATTAAAAAAACTCTCACATTATACTGATTATGCTCGTTTTGAGCTAAAAAAGCCAACAATTACATTAAGAAATGGGCACTCTATAACGAAAATAAAAAAATTAGAAGGGTGGGGGATGCTTCCAGGAACACATGATATTTTTCCTGAAATTCTAGATGAAACAATATCATATTTCAGAACGCATTTAGAGATAGGAAATAAGTTACTTATTGTATCTAAACCTCATTTAGAATGTATTCAGGCGCTCATTAAAGAATTTAAAGAATATAAAGACCAAATTCATTTTAGATTTACAATCACAACTCATAATGATTCTTTAATTAATATATGGGAAGAAAACGCACCTTTATATCACGAAAGATTAGACTGTTTAATGTATGCCTTTCATAAAGGCTTTCATACCTCGGTTTCAATTGGTCCTTTCTTAGATAAGGATCCACTCCCATTAATAACAACACTCGAAAAATTCACAACAGAGATTTGGCTTGAGCCAATAAATCATTTACATCATATTAAGAAAATCGTGTCTATTCCTTATTTTGAATATGCATGTGAGATTACATCTCAAGAAAATCTTATTCAAATCGTAAAAGATTTGAAATCTACATTAACTCCTGAAATAAGATCAAAAATCCACTTAAAAAAACCATTTGATCCTATTTTAGAATTATTAAAAAATCAAACGCTTACAAAATGGATTGAACTAAAAAATGAGTAGAGTGATTTTAGTATATTGTTAAAAGTAGCATTCAATTTAGGTGAAACTATGGACGGACAGGCGCTAAAGGGCATATTCACCCTATCACAGATCAGTTGGGGGAGTGTTTTGTGGACACTCTCCCGAATGATCGCTTCAAAAAAAGAAGAGGAAAGAGGTAAAATCTAAAAATGCGACCAGAGAACCAATTATTTCATGATAATAATCTTACTTTACTGCATCATTTAGATAATAATTTCATAGACTTAATCTATATTGATCCTCCATTCAATTCTGGAAATGATTATAAAGAATTTAATGATAAATGGGATGATCTCTTTTCATATTTACTTTATTTATATCCTAGATTCAAAGAAATTCATAGAACCTTAAGAGATACAGGCACATTCTATCTTCATTGTGATCATTCCGCAGACTCCTATTTAAAGATTCTATGTGATTTTATATTTGGGATAAAACATTTTATGGCGGCTATACCTTGGTTTTTAGGAAATCCTTCTGGTTTTAAAACACAGAAAAAAGGATGGGTTAGGCAACATGATATTATTCTCGTTTATACAAAATCTAAAGAATATACATTTAATAAACAATATCTCCCCTATAATAATGAATATCTCAAGAAAATGTTTCGTTATACGGATCCTAATGGACGGCAATACCGAAAAAGAAGGGATGATAGACAATATCTTGATGAAAGTCCTGGTATGGTGATAGGTGATTTATGGTATGATATTTTGAGTTTTCAAACGAGAACGAACGCAAAAGAATATACAGGTTATTCTACTCAAAAACCTGAGAAATTACTTGAAAGGATAATTCTGTCATCATCTAACGAAGGTGACTTAGTTGCAGACTTTTTCTGTGGTTCAGGAACATCTTTAGTGGTTGCGAAAAAACTTAAAAGAAAATGGTTAGGATGTGATAAAAATCAAGATGCAATTGAAATCACACAAAAGAGGATAGAGGCTATTGACCACTTCAAAATAAATTAAGGAGGGTAATAATAATGTTTTGTTTAATTTGCAACATATATTTCAAGGTAAAATATTTAACAGAGCTTTTCATGCTCTGGAATGATGGATGTTATACTTCATATCCTGTCTGTAATGAATGTCATCCCTTATTAGTCCATATTACACTTTTCAAAAAGCTTCATATTACATTAGCATGGGATAACAATAACGTATTCAACAAAAATACCTGTAGATCCACACTTAGAAAAGAATTAGGACTAATTGAAAAAGGAGGATCACAGCGTAATTTAACAAAATTCATGGAGGTAAAGCACTAAAAATGTCCGAATTAGAATTTAATGATAAGTTAGAATTTGAAATTGATATTTACAATTCGAGGCAAAGATTATTCGAATGGTACGAAGAGGAACTTGAGCTCAATCCTAATTTTGAAGGGATTATTGCCCTTAATTACAGAAAAGTGGGGTTAAGTATAGGTAAAACAAACATAATGAGTATTGAGGAATAATCAAATGCTTTCTATTACAATCAATCATGAAAATCTAAAAGAATTGTGCTGTTTTCATAAGAGAATACATGATCTTGGGATAAATGGAATAACCCAAGAATCATTTATAACGCAATTAGAGCAATTTTTAGAAACGTCATATATTAGTTTTGGGTATAAACAAGAGAAAGAAAAAATAAGCATCGCAGAAAAAATAGTTGTTGCTGATGTCCGGCAAAATCCTTATATTAAGAGGGGTTTTAGACCCAATGACTTAACAGAGATCCTAGAAGCAAATGAGATGGGATATATTCGATATAACCATCTTGGCAATCCTAAATATCAGCAAGATATAAAAGAAAAGAACTTCAAACCCGCAAAGCGAAGGTATCAAGCATATATTCTCACAAACGAGAACGCAAAAAGCGATTTTGAGGCATTATACCACCAATTACATCTTAATCAAATGATCTGTCTCATTTGTTATTGCCAAACTGAAGAATGCCATCGTAAATGGCTCATTGAAGTATTAAAAATAAAAAAAAGAGTAGAACTCAAAAAAAAGAGGTTAAATCAATAATGTCAATAATCATTTCAATTAAACAAAAATATGCAGACAAAATTCTCTCAGGAGAAAAAAAAATAGAAATAAGAAAAAGAATCTGGACTAAAATTAAAAAAATAAAAAAAGCATATATCTATGTACCGAGGCCCGTAAGTCTTATAACAGGGTTCTTTTTGATTGACGATATCTTCAAATCAGAGATAAAAACTTTATGGATTCTCTGTAAAGATCTTGCCGGGATGACCAAAGAGGAATATGACATATATTTCAATAATCATTTCCATGGATATGGGATCTATACAAAAGACCCTAAACGGTTCAAAAAACCAATCGATCCTTACAAAATAGATTCTCATTTTAGAGCCCCTCAGAATTTTATGTACGTAAAAAAGGAATTAGAAAAGAAATTAGAAAGAGGAGAGGTAATATAGAAAATGTTTAAAAAAAGAAAATTAAGAGAAAAAAAGAAAGATTATCAATTCCCCCTCCCTGAAGGGAGAGGCTTGGAAAAGCCTAAATTGATTAGGAGGCATTAAAAGAATGCAGAAGTTAGAGAAGCGAGATACATACACACCCATAGGTGCTCCACAAGCCGATGGCAACTGTGACTATATGGTTAAACATGACTGTGAGGGAGGTCAAGTGCTATATAGTTTAAAAACCTTTTCTAACAGCTCCGATGTGGACACACTCCGTGAGGAGAAACAGGACTTGAGAGTTCCTGTTTATGTATTAAATATGAGAGGCAACCCTCTTATGCCAACATCAGCTAGAAACGCAAGAATATTATTGAAAAAGAAAAAAGCACACGTTATAAAACATATGCCTTTTACAATTCAATTAAATTATGCGACTGGAGAGAATCTACAACCTATAATATTAGGGATAGACTCAGGATATACTTTTATTGGTTTTTCTGCGACAACGGATACAAGAGAGGTGCTCTCTGGGGTGGTTGAGCTTAGAAAAGATGTTTCAAAAAAGCTCTCTGAGAGAAAGATGTACCGCAGAAATAGAAGGAATAAATTATGGTATCGAGAACCACGCTTTCTTAATAGAAAGAGAGAGAAAGGGTGGTTAGCTCCGAGTATTCAGCATAAAGTTGGAACCCATTTAAGGTTAGTTGAGAAGATTAAGGGCTTATTGCCACTCAGTACTGTAGTTATGGAAGTAGCGAATTTTGATACACAGAAAATGCAAAATCCGGAGATTAAGGGGATTGAATACCAACAAGGAGAATTAAGTGGGTATGAAGTAAGAGAATATTTATTAGAGAAATGGGGTCGAAAATGTGTGTATTGCGGCAAGGGAAATATTCCTCTAGAAATAGAGCATATTATTCCTAAGACACGTGGGGGCTCAAATAGGGTTTCAAACCTTACTCTCTCCTGTAGAGAATGCAATCTAAGAAAGGGGAATAAGACCGCAACAGAATTTGGGTATCCAATGTTACAAAATCAGGCTAAAAAATCATTAAAAGAAATAGCTTTTATGACTCTAGTAAAAAAAAGAATTGTGGATCTTTTACATTGCGATACAATATATGGTTTTGAAACAAAGCATAAGAGAATTCAGGTAGGCTTAAAGAAATCACATTTAAATGATGCGTTTATTATCGCTAATGGAGGTATTCAAGAGCGATGTAAAGCGTATAATGTAAAGCAAATTAGAAGAAACAATCGAGCGATTCAATTAAATAGAAAAGGGTTCAAGCCCTCCATAAGACGGAAAAGATATGGTTTACACCCTTTTGATTTAGTAAAATGTAAAGATCATCTCTATAGAGTAAAAGGGATGTTTAATTATGGTACATGGGTTCGATTAATTGATCCAAAAGAAAATGTACTAAACGTAAATGTAAGAGATGTGGAGTTAGTTCAATATGGGGAAGGATTACAGTTTATATAAAGGCAGATTCATCTCCCTCTAAAGGATGGAGTATTCTCTGCCAATCTTGATAAAAATGGAGAGAAAAAATGAGTAGAACCGAAAGATGCCCAGAGTGCAAAAAAGCAGTGAAAGGGTTATATGAAAATAATATACGGAGAAATCCAACAACACCCTGGACGTTGAGAGCCTTTTATTGTCCTATATGTGATTTGGTCTTATCAAAAGACCAAGTTGTATTAGAACAAAAAATATATATTAAAAAAGAAATCGAGGTATAAAAATGGAGCTGAATAAAGAAAAATATCTTACAGAGGGAGAATGTATAAGCTCAGCAGGGGTTAAATTGAATTCATATTATGATTTTCTAAAAGCCCTTACAGATAAATATTTTCTAGGCTATGCCGAGCGTAAGATAAAAGAATTTGTTCGATGTAATCTAGTAGGGATTGAAACCTTCGGGACATTACTCCTTATGTATATAGTGGGGAGATGTCCTACCTTTTATATCAATCCTATTTATTTATACAAGAAAAGAACGCATGGCGCAAAAAAACAGCTCTATTATTCAGAATATCGAGTTGAATTGCCTACATATTTATTAGATGATGTTATCACAACAGGCTCTACAATCAAATATGCTCTAGATGTATTGAAAAGAGAAAATATAATCCCAACTAAGATTTTATGTTTTAAAAACAGAAGCCCTTATCCCTCAGTTGAGGGCCTCGAAATTATAGAATTATAAATGAGAAAACAAAATAGGAAAGGTAGAGAAATCATGAACCGTGAAGTATTTTCTCGAACAGACGAAACCATTGATGAATGGGAAACGCCACTTTATTTATTCAACTTATTAAATAATTATATGATTGATCATGGTTATGATACATTTACTTTAGATGCTGCTGCTTCACATGAAAATCATTTATGTGAAAAATATTATACAAAAGAAATAGATGGCTTAAAACAAGATTGGAAGGGAGAGACTGTTTTTGTTAATCCTCCTTATTCAAATATTAATGAATGGGTTAAGAAATGTTATAAAGAAGGGCAGAAACATAATACATTCGTAGCACTTTTAATCCCCTCTAGAACAGATACAAAATATTGGCATGAATATTGTATGAAAGCAGAAAGAATATTATTTTGTAAAGGTAGAGTTAATTTCTTAATTAAATGTGTTAAGTGTAATATATCAGTGTCTAAAACTATAAAGTGTAAGATATCAATGTCTAAGACTATAAATTATGAAGGTAAACGATTATGCAAAAAATGTTATAATGAAATAACCAAGGATACCAAGAAAATTGGAAATGGCTCTACTTTTCCTTCAGTTATTATTATTTTCAAAAAAAACTATGCTCAAAAACATCCTAGTATGAGATCCTTTTACCATAAAGAAAAGGATCTTATTAAATATCATACCTTAACAGAATTCTTGGGGGGATAATCTTGGGAGACAAAATAGGGTTATTTTCAGTGGACTCAATTATACCAAACTTAGCCCTTATGAAAATAAGCGCATATTATAAAGAATGGAAATATAAAACAGAAAAATATTCTCCTCTATTTCATTCAGAATATTGGTTAGTATTTGCCTCCAAGATTTTCAAATATCCACATCCTAATGATGCTTATATAAGAGAGAATATGATCAAAGGAGGTTCAGGCTTTAATCTTTATATGAAATTAGACGAGGATATAGACCATATCTATCCTGATTATAAATTATATAACTGCGAATTTTCAATAGGTAATATTACTAGAGGATGTTTTAGATCATGTGCTTGGTGCATTATTCCTCAGAGTGAGGGAAATATTCATAAATTTGCAGAATTGGAGGAATTTACTCAACACCAAGATAGAGTTAAGCTTTTAGATAGTAATATTCTTGCTTATGAAAATCATATCGAAGAACTAGAAAAGCTTAGGGATTCTAAAAAGAGAATAGACTTCACGCAAGGGTTAGATATTCGCTTAATTACGAAAGAGAATGCAAACGTAATACGAGAAATAAAAAATTGGAAGGGATTAAGATATCGTTTTGCGTTTGATGATCCAAATCTGAAAAATATAATCGAAACTAAATTACATATTTTATATTCAATCGGATTCACTTCAGGGATATTACAATTCTATATATTAATTGGATTTAACACTTCATTACAACAAGATTTAATGAGAGTTCATTTTTTACAAGAAAAAGGGATTGATATTTTTGCAATGCCTTATAATAAGTTGGATCCACATCAGAGAAAATTTGCGAGATGGGTTAATAGACATTATTATAAATATTGTTCATGGAAAGAATTCAATTCAAATAAAGTTATAACAGTTAAGATATAAATGAAATGACATTAACACAGAGAAAAAAGAGAGAAAGGAGGCGCTTTAGGGCATGGAGATCACATCATAATATAAAGAGATGTTTACTCTGTAAAAAACCTTTATATAATTATACACATCATTTTCTCTGCAATAAATGTCATAATCATATGAAAAAAGGAGTCGTATAAAACCAAATGAATGCAAATAATATACTTTCAAAAACGGAGGGTTCGGAATGAGCGAAGCTTTTAAATTCTTTCAAAGAACATGCCCAGAATGTGGGGCTGAAATGGAGATAATGGGAGATATTCGGTATGAAGACAATTATTGGGAATGCCCTAAATGTGATCATAAAAAAGATATAGTAATAAGAGGATAAAAGAGAGGTATAATCTAAGATGAAGCTCAAATATATTTTTACAGAACGGATTTATGATTCTTATATAGATCTCCTTCATTATGAATTTAACAGTCTTACTGATGAGATCTCTGAAAGCCTTCCCATCTCAATTGTATTAATCAATGATATTTTAGTAAGAACATGGATCGCAAATACCTATTTCTTTACACATACAGAAACTATTTACAAAGACCTTTATCTCGCATTCGCAAAAGAGAGCCATATTATAGATAAACAAGTCATCGGAATAGGATGTAATGATTTTTTTAAATTTTATTTCATAGGAATGAAAGAATATAAAACACTCTTAAAAAAAGAAGTAGATTTTGAATTATTTTATTGGATTATGCGTCTTGATTCTGAAACTACCTATTCAGAGAATTATACAGATATCCTTTTATCAACTTCAGATATGTTAAAGAAAGTTTCATTATCAGATCAGAATATAGGACCAACTACTATATTAAAGAGAAAAGGGAAAGGATATATCCTTAAAGACCTCGATCTTGACACTCTTATTACAGAGTTAAGAACTCAAAAAAGCCATCCAAAAACACATACATGAGGCTAGAATAGAATGAACTTTAGACTATTTTATAGAAACCCCATATCGGGAAAGCTCAATTTCCTTTATACAACATGTGTCCAATGTGGGAAAAGAATTTCTCTAAATAGAAAGAACATAGGGCAAAACCGATTTGGAGATAAATTTTATTATTGTAATAATAAAAAAAGGCATATCTAAAAACAAAAGAGTAGAATCAAGGTGTGAAAAATGTTAGAAGAGTTAAAAAAGGGATTAGATAACGAAAATGAAGTCGATAAGGAAATTAAGAAAATAATAGAAAACTTCGAAAAGATGCCTGAACTCACTTTTGTTCTTGTTTTGAAAGAATGGTCAAGTGCATTATCCTTCCTCCAAGAAAGAGGGTTAATGAAAATATTTAGAGAGTTTGAAAGTGGTATGGAGTCAGAAAATCAAAACAAGGAGATCTTTCGATCATTTAAATTAGGGAGGGGCTTCAAGGTTGAGATCTCCCCTGCTGAGAAAGCAAAGATAACATGCGAAGTGTGTCATAAAAAGCTTGATTTTGGTGATGCTATTTATTTAGAGGGTATTGGGGAGTTAAATAAAGAAAAGAAAAAGATATTTATTTATACTGATGATGCTATTCTTTCCCATTTAAAATGTTCGTGTGAGATTATTGAGGAGGATGATACAGTAGAATGAATTTAATAGAAATCTACAAATACATCAAACAGTTAGTAATAGAGAAGGGCTTTCAGAGTCAAATAGATTGGGTTCAATCAATCCCTCCAATAGAAGAAATGTCGAAATGGTATTTCTTTAGAGAATACGTCTGGGTTGTTTTAAATACAGGGATGAAAACAGAAGTAATACAAAAAACATTTGATACGTTCTGGAATAATGGAGAATTCAATTTTAATATTATAGGGCATTTAAAAAAAAAAGAATCTATAAAAAAAACCTATAATAGATTAGATTTCTATTTTAATCATTTTAAAAACTCTAAAAATAAACTAAAATATCTAGAGACGCTTCCTTTTATAGGGCCGATTACAAAAAATCATCTTGCGAGAAATCTAGGTTCCCTAGAGTATGCGAAATCAGATAGGCATTTAGTAAGAATCGCTTCATTTTTTAACTATCCTAATGTTCAATCATTTTGCGATATAATCTCAGAAGGATCTAAAGATAAATCTGGAGTAGTTGATCTTATTTTCTGGGGGTTCGCAAAACTTCATAGTAATTATATAGACTTATTACAAACTTTAATAGAAAAAGAGGTTTGAAACCAAAATGAGTTATATTCTTTATATAGAAAAAATAAACAAAACTCTTGAATCTCTCCAAAAGCGATTAAGCGATGTTCAAGAAGATTTATATCATGAACTCTCTGACATAGAAGAACATCAGTATGAAGCTTGCAAACTAGAGGAACAAGAGAAAAGATTACTTGAGGAAATAAAAGAGCTCGAAGAAGAGCTCAAAAAGGAAGAACAAAAAGTAAGATGTCCTGAATGTTTTCGAGAATTCACATTAGACGAAATTAATGATCTTTTACAAGAAGATGAATATGGGCAATATTGGAAATGCCCGAATAAAATCTGTAGTTTTAAAGGCTATCATGAAAAAGGTAATTTCTTCTTTGAGTTTAAAGAATTAATAAAAAGAAAACAAGCAAAAGAGCGAGAATTTCTTGAGAAAAACTTTAAAAAAATAAATTTATGGGTGTGATACAAAAATGGCTTATTTAAGAAAGAAAAGAAGACATCCTGCAATAATGGAATCATCTCTTCTATTCTCTAAAGCGATAAATGAGGGTAATTACAAAAAAGCAGCAATAATAGTATTCTTGACTGCTCTACAAGTAGGAGGAACTGAGGGAATTATGGATGCTTTAGATAATGCAAATTCATTTTATTTAAGAAAAGATAAAAGAAGAGGGTTATGAAATGCCTAGATGTATCTATTGTGGACACGGAGACGGAGTAGAGTATAGAAAGGGCTTCCATTATATTTGTACGGTCTGTACAAATGAATTATCCGAATTTGCCGATTTAGGAAAAGACTTTTTTAAAGAATTTATAGTAAAAGGATCAATCTCAAAAGAATTCATTGAATCAAAAGTTCAAAACTTAATTAATTGGCAAAGAAAGTGGACTGTAGTTAATGATGTTGTCGAAAAGATAGAAAAAGCAAAATATCATGATTAAAGAGTTTAAAAATGGATTTTAAAGAATTGGTTATAATAAAATCTCTAAAAATAGAGAAAGAAAGCATAATCTTAAATGATAATGCGATAGGGGCTTGGTGCCAGAGGTCATATATAGGTCATAAAAAGGGCTGTCCTAATTATAATAAAAATCTTTTATGCCCCCCCAATTCAATTTATTTTAGAGATATTATTGATAACTATAACCATTTCTATATTTTATATGCCGATTTCGATTTTGAGAACTATATTATACTAAGAAAAAAAGAAGCAGAAGAATCAGAGATACAAGACTATTGGACTGAAAGAAGGCTCAGAAGCGTATTATATTGGCAAGAGTCAGTTAAGAAAATATTAAAAGAAAGAGTAGCATTCATTTATAAAATCAATCCTGAGAAAGAAATATTCTTACTAAGTTGCGGGTCGGGATTCAATGATCAAGAAATAGTAAAATATCAAGATAAGATCTATTCATTAGAGAGTGTCGGGATTAATGTATTTTCAACATTAAAATTAAACAATATAAAACTTGAAATAAATCCTGAAAAAAGAATAAGATTAGTATGTTTATTTGCTTCAGTCAAGAAATTGAATGGTTTAAATCTCCAAAAAAATTGTAAAATATGTTCTTCATATTTTTCATCATATCCTCTTTCATTGAATCTTTTCTGTGAAAAAACAAAATGTTATGATTATTATGCGTCACATCATGGTTCTTATGCCTATGAAAATATATCAAAAGTAGAACATCATTATATTACCCAAATGAAGTTAAATCGATCAATTCCAACAAATACTTTTGATCTTTATGATTTAGATCGACCAATAATAATAGATGGCGAGGTTAGAGGTTATGAGCGAGTATGTCGAGTTTGTGGTAGCCCTTTACTAGATAAAAAAGGCATATATAATTACCATTTAAGATATTGTAAAAGCCATAGAGGATATGGTACTATAATTTATGATAAATATAATTGGTCCTTCTGTGCGAAGTCATATCTTAGAAAAATCCAAGAGAAGTTTTATGGAGAAATCTCTACAAAAATAAAAGAAATAGGGATCTTAGAGAAACATAAGCCTCTTACTATTTTATGTGAAGAATGTAAGAAATTATGTAAAGCAGTGAATTATTATATCTCTTTTAACACATTTGCTTTAAGTGAATCTAAGCAACTATTAATTAAATTAGACTTAATTAATGTTCATCATATTGTACCTGTTCATATATTAACTAAAGAGAATATACATCTTATCTGGGAAGAAAGTAATTTAATTTGCTTATGCCCTGAATGTCATTGGGCAAAACATAGATCTGAACCAGAAATCGTCTATAAAGTAGATCCAATTAAATACAAAACATTAGATCAATTTATTTGAGGGGATATAAATAACAGGAATCAAATGTTTTGATTGTGAGGAATCAAAGGATAAGGCATTTATGTTTAAATTATATTACACTAACTTCTTTAAATCTGAATTCGGGAAGCTTAAATGGAGAAAAGCAATAGAGGGGAGGATCATTTGCCAAGATTGTTTATATAATTACCTAGAATTTGGAGCTAAAGCAGGTTGGCATCCCTTATATATTAAAAAAATAAAGAGAATTGGAAAATATACTAAAAAATCAGTAATAAAAGATTATTATGGTGAGGAAAGTGAATAATATCAACGGTAATAACATAATTGACTTTTATAGAGCCGTAGGCGAATACGGTTTTCTTTCATGTCTTTATAAAAAGCCTTTTTATTTTGAAGGGAGATTGTTTGAATCCGGAGAACATGCATATCAATATGGGAAGCCAAGAGACCAGAGAGTAAGGGATTGGATGATGAATGCTCCGAAGCCTCACTTGGTTTCAATTATAGCACATGGTCTATTTAAGTGGGATATTGTAGAAAATTGGAGTGAAATAAGATTTGATAGAATGTATAATGTTTTAAAAGCAAAATTTCAGGATGAAGAACTAAAACAAAAATTACTTGAGACAGGAGACGCTATTTTAAGAGAAGTTTCAAAAACAGATTCGGTATGGGGTATTGGAAAGAAGGGGAATGGTAAGAATATGTTAGGACAATTATTAATGAAAGTAAGAAAAGAATTAAAAGAGGCTTGAAAAGCGAATGAACGTCAAGGGCAAGATTAAGGGAATATATTATAAAGAATTCTTATATGCCCTTAATGAATTAATTGACGCTCATTATCATACTGTCACTGTAAAAAAAATTAGACAAATCATGAATATTCACAATTCTAATAAATCTAAAATAAATTTCATTTGGAGATTTTTAGACTTTCTAAGAGAACAAAATCTCCTTATAATCATGGAAAAAAAGCCAAGGCAATATCTTTTACCAAAAGAAAGAATTGAATTTGATCAAATAAACGAATAGAGGAGACATAAAATAGCAACACATAAACAATGGGATATAAAAAAGATCGAGAATAAGCTTCTATTAGCTGATTTTCTAGAGATCTCTTCTTATCTTCCTGATTGTATTTTCTCATTAAGTATTTTTGATCCTCCTTTTGGTGTTAATATACAAAATAACCAATATTTTGATGATTCTAAAAGGTATGTCTTTTCAAATATACGATTATGGCTTTCTGAAATATATCGAACTTCAAAATATAACGCTCATTGTTTTATTTATGTTCCTTCTTTAGAAATTGATAAATGGATTTATTACGTAAAGAAATATTTTATTCTAAACAATATCTTAGGCGCAAGAAATTATACTACTCATAAATATATCCATAATAATTTCGATTTTAGTTTACAACTCATTCTTTTTTGCTCAAAAGGAAACGCACAGGAGTTAAATCATATTAAATGGATTGAGACCTCCAAAAGCTGGTATAATGATAAGCGAAATAAGAATCCTGTGTTTTATACTAGGCAATATCCTTCTTACATTCCAGAGAACTTTAGAGCAAATGTAAAACCCAATGCTCAAATAAAATTAATGCATCCTTGTCAAAAGAATGAAGAGCTTATTGAGAAATTCATTCTTCTCTCAAGTCAAGAAGGAGATCTCGTATTCGATCCCTTTTGTGGCTCTGGAACAACCTTAGCAGTTGCTAAGAGACTAAAACGCAAATATTTTGGATGTGAACAAAAAAAGAAATGGTTTAAAATTGCTCAAAAAAGAATAGATTCTGTAAATGTATTTAAAAATATTTCCGATTTTGCTAATTCTAATGATAAATATAATATCCTAAAGGGTAAGGTGTAAAAGAAAATGGCTAAGCGATCAAAACATGCGATTATAATAGATTTTGATAATACATTATATTACAATCCAAGTCATGATTTTTCTAGCAACATTAAAGAAGAAAATATTCTTTCTGAAGAATATTTCTTTAAACGTTTATGCACAAAATTCCCCGAAATACAATATAACCACGATTATATTTTTAAAAGATTATATTATCTAAAATACTGTGAAATGTTTCATTGTTATTACGATAAAATCACATCTCATATTTTAAATACAGGCAGACATATTTCACAGCAAGAAAAAATAATAACCGCATTAGAAAGAAAAGGATATACTTTTGATAATGTCTTTTTCTCCACTACAGATAAAGAATTATTCCCAGAATTTAATCAAAATGTCAATCAATATGATTTCCTTACATCTCATTATATAGCAAAGCTTTCAAATATCAATCAGATTAGAAAAGGATATAAAAGCATTTTCCTAATCGATGATGACCCTTTTATCTGTCATTTTGCTAAATTAATAAGAATAAATGCCATTAAACCGATTTTAGAACAATCAATATTGCCAAATTATCTAGGGATTCATTCCTTCTATGAAGATATTAATGGTATCTCTCTAACCTTTGAGAAAATTTATTTAAATGGATTTAAAAAAGGTGTTAAAAATAGCAAAAATAACGAAGAAAGACCCTCTTTTTGAAGCAGAAGTTGAGTGTATTATGAGATCTATTAAGAGATTAGATTGGAATGATTTTATTCATCATCTTCTTGAAAAAAGAGATCGATGTCGTGAAATACGAAATACTCAAAATGCAATAATCCTTTCTATGGAGAATGAAGGGATTACCCCTCCAAGATTAGTAATTGAAACTAAAGAATTGTTTAATGGGTATTATAATGCTTATCGAGATTTAATTGAAGAAATTAGAAATGAAACTTTTAGTGGTAATTAAAATATGGAAGAAGCAAAAGAGATAAAACTGACAATAGAGGAATGTTTTCCATTTCCAAGATTTAGGGATTATCAACAGAGTATATTAAACGAAGTAAAAGAATCCTTTGAAAGTGGTAATGAAGTGATAATTATAGAAGGTCCAACTGGATTTGGAAAGTCTCCAGTAAATATCGCATTAGGAAAATACTTCAAACCAACTTTTTATACAACACCACAAGTAAAATTAGTAAATCAAATAGCAAGGGATTTTGGACCAAAAGAGTTAGTTATAGATGGTGGAGAAGGAAAAATCATACCATTATTAGGCAGAAAAAATTACATTTGCCGGGCATCAAGAAAACCCTCTGATCAATGTCCTATTTACGAGGGAACTGAACGAGGCTGTGGTGATGAATTTAATTGCGTTTATTGGCGACAAAGACAAAAAGCCATGTCATCCGATATTGCGATAATAACATTTGCGATGTTAATCGTGAATAGTTATCTTTCAATAGGTTCCAGATTTTCAGCAAGAGACCTTATGATAATTGATGAGTGCCACTCTTTAGAATCTCAAGTTGCTTCTATGTTCGCCGGAATTACAATATCTCCTTTTGTTGTTCCAATATCTTTAAGAGAAACATTATGGAATGATACAATGAAAATCATGCCAAAAGGCAGAGTTTTTGAAGCGTATATTCCCTTTTTTAAAGAATTTCAATTCTTAATTCAACGAGATATTCCTTTATGCAAACATCAGGGGGAACGTGATAAATTATTAAATCTACAAAGAAAAATCGATTATATGCTTTCTGAAATAGAGGAAGGAAGAAAATGGGTCGTCAATATTATTGATAAAAAAGAATATAAACTCAAGGGAAAATCAAGGCAATTTAAACCAATCTTCATAGATACATTTTTACAGAGAAAAGTATGGTTTCAAGCAAGAAAGATCGTTTTAAGCAGTGCAACAATTCCTTTTAGAGATAATATAAAGAGATGGCTTACTATTTTAGGCTTAGGTAATAGAAAGTATTCCTTTCATTCAGTTCCTATGACTTTTCCTTTATCGAATAGACCTATTATTACATCATGTATGGGAGGCAAAATGACTCATCAGAATGAAGTAAATAACTGGGATGAAAATATAAAGATTATAAAAGAAATTATTAAAAAACATAAAAATGAAAGAGGGGTCATTCATACTCAAAGTTATATCCGGGCTAATCAGATCGCAAACGACCTAAAAGGCTATAGCATTTTTCTACATAATAAAGAAGAGATCGATAATGATATTATTGATGAATGGATTGAATCAAAAAAGAAAATTCTCATTTCTCCTTCAATAAAAGAAGGTGTGGATCTAAAGGATGATTTATGCAGATTTCAAATCTTACTAAAAATCCCTTATCCTTCAATTGGAGATGCAAGAGTAAAATATCTTCTCATGGAAAAGAAACAATGGACGTGGTATTTTAATGAAACTGCTAAAGATATCGTTCAAATGTATGGGAGAGCTATAAGAAGCGAAACCGATTATGCAAAATTCTATATTGTTGATGGCAGTTTTCAAGATGTGTATAAAAAAGCTTCTTTCCCTAATTGGTTTAATGAAGCGATAATAGATTAATAAAAGTGATGTAAAATGATTAAAGTTGGAAAATCGAAACATGGTTCTGGCAATCTCTATAATGATATTTATAGCAGATATGGATATAGATGTTTTCATTGTATTCACAGTTCTAACATTGTTAAAAATGTTGTTTTTTGTATGATTCATTATACTGATGATTTTAAGATTCCTCAAAGTTGTATTTTAGGAAGAAAGATATTTAGAGAATTACGAAAAAAGGAGTAAATCTAAATAAATAAGGCGCAGAAAATGGCAGAAAGTAAAGTAAGGCAATGGACACGAAAGGAAATAGAAAATAGGTTAGTGTTAGGAGATTGTTTTAAAATCTCTCAGAAAATACCAAATAAAACTTTTGATTTACTTTTTTTGGATTGGCCTTATGATATAGGCAAAGCAGAGTGGGATAACATTTTAAATTATCTTGAATGGTGCGGTAATGTTCTTAAAGAACATGAAAGAATGCTAAAAGACAACGGTTCCTTATATGTATGTCATAATGAATTCAGAAAATTAAGGGATATTGATTCCTGGATTGAAAAAAATACAAAATTTGATTTTAAGCAATTTATAATTTGGAATAAACGATTTAAAGGTTCTCAGAAGTATGGATATCTCAATGGTTTTCTCGAAACAGAGAAACTTCATAATTATCAAAAAATGTGTGAATATATTTTATATTACACTTTCAATAATTTTCATAAAATAAAAGAAAGAAGGGAAGAACTTAACTTTTCTCAGAAAGTAATCTCAGAAGAAGTGAAAAGCAAAACTGATGGGTTAACAGGATGGCTCTCTAATATCGAAAAGGGTAAAAACTATCCTAATGAAAAACATATTCAAGCTATAAAAAAGCATCTTGGTATTGACTTCACAGAGTTTCTTCCTACATTTAATAATTTAAAGAAAAGTCATTCTGTATGGGATATTGATGTATGGGATTATGATATTGCAAATAGAGTAGAACATCTTACTCCAAAACCTCTTGCTCTTCTTGAAAATATTATACTTCATTCATCTAATGAAGGTGATTTAGTGGGAGACTTTTTTTGCGGCTCTGGTACTACCTTAGTAGCATGTAAAAAATTAAAAAGAAAATGGTTTGGATGTGAAATTAATACCGCATATCATAAACTATCCAAAAACAGATTAAAAAATACAGCTCTCTTCAGAGAGATCACATCATACACTAAAAATCACTTATTATATACATTACAACCATTCATGGAGGGGATAGAAGATGGCAGAAAATAAAATAAAGCAATGGACACGAAAGGAAATAGAAAATAGATTAATGTTAGGGGACTGTTTAGATATATTACCCTATATCCCAAACAATAGTTTTGATCTTCTAATCTTCGATTGGCCTTATAATTTAAAGAAAGATTTTCCCAATGATAATCTTACTCCAAGAGATTTTAGAGATAAATTAAGGAAATGGGTTCAATTAATGTATCCTAAACTAAATAAGAATGGCAGTTTCTATAATTTTATGGGGTATGATTATTATGATTATTTAAAGTTATTATTATCAAAATATCTGATTTTCAAGCGAGATCTTATTTGGCATTATATAGATGGTGGAGATAAATTAGATGTAAAAAATTATATAGCAGAATTCGATAAAGTATTATATTTTGTAAACTCTGAGAACTATACTTTTAATAAAACTAGAAGAGAACCCTCAAAATATTCTCTCGAGAGATGGAAAAATCATTGTGACGAACATGGAATAATTAAATGGGAAAAACTAAGTAAAGATCAAAAAAGAAGATGGCACTCAAAAACCGACTATTTAAAAAAAGGTGGTTTTAATTTATTTAAAGGTAAATCTCAAGGAAATGTATTTATTATCCCTCGAGTCAATAATCTTTCAAAAGAGAGAATAAGAAATAAAACAGGGAAAAAGATCCCTACAACACAGAAGCCAGAAGCACTTATAAAGATTTTTATTGAGACCTCATCTAATAAAGGGGATTTAATTGGGGATTTCTTTATGGGCTCTGGTACAACATGTGCCGTAGCGAAGAAACTAGGGAGGAAATATTTTGGCTGCGAAATTAGACCTGAATTATTTGAAATGGCAAAAAATAGAATAAATTCTATAAATATATTTGAGAATATTACTAATTATACCAACAACTCTAAAGATAAAAATCTAACCAATTATCTAGGTGATATCAATAGCAGATACTAAAGACACTACAAAAGACATAAAGTTTCATGATCTCCCTGAAGCACTTCAGAAACTTCTATTTCAATTACAGCATGATAAAATTATAGAGATCTTAGATTCAGGAATCAAATTAAATGATATAATTCTCCAAAATAAAGCGCTTTATGATCAAAGTTATAATTTAATTCATAACCTTTACAAAGGTATCGAAAAAGATCTAATTTTACAAGTTCTTTATCATCTATATGATAGAAAACAACCTCTTTTAGCTTTTATAGATCTCTATCGAGAATATGATTATTTTCAATTCAAATATACACAAGATCAAATAAAACAGAAAGAAAAAACTACAATAGAAAAAAAAGATCCTCTCATTTCGACTGCAAAAGAATCTTTTCTAGAGGATGAAATGAGTGGGTCTAGTGGGGGGTCTCACCCCTTATCAGTGGAGGAGGGGCGTAGAGAGGGAGAGGGGTCAGATTCTGTTAAATTATGCGATCTACCCATTGATTATGTACCGGAATTGATCCAGAAGCGAAAGGAGGATTTTGGTATATGGATCAGTAAGGTTGCGTTAAGACATTTTGAGAGTTTAAAATGTAAATTTGCGTTGGATGATGATATTTTTAGGAAGATAGAGAGTTATTTTATACCAGGATATTGTGGTTATGGGAGTAATAAATGGGCAACTCCGATAGATAATGATAAAAAGAAGGAGTTAGGGGTTTGTTTTGGGTTTCAATTTACCGAGTATGGAAGTGTAAGGATACATCTTTCAGGAGATAAAGATATAGAATATTTTACAACTGATTTTTTTGAGGTGTTTTCGAAGGTATTAAGTGATACTGAGATCGTGACCTTTTTGGAGATGTTATTGCTTGAGAGACTTGATAAGCCTGTATTCTATGTGCATGAAGCAAGAAGTATGGGCCCAAAAGACGTAGTTGATGCGGAGTTTAAAGGAGCGCATATTAAAGTGAATGAAATACATTGGTTTGGGAAGATTAAATGGGATGCGAGAATTGATTATTCTGATCCAATGAAGCCCCATATTGAAGCTGAAGGGCCTATGCCACAGGCAGGAAACTTTATGAAATTACTAGATGGTAGTCCTGAATTTATTGCAAATCTAAGCGATGTCCGGGAAGTAGGGTATAGGATAAGAGATACTGTACATGAGGTCTATAAAGGGGTGGGGCAGATCTCGAAAATTATAGAACTCACTCATAAGGACCATGTAGCCTATCTCTCCGAAATCGATGCGAAAAATCATATAAGATATTTACAAACTGAAATTGGCATTGCCGGGCTCACTACTATACTTGATAGACTTTATACTACTACTACTAAATCATATGGACAGACTACAGCTGCATTACATACTGTGTCTCTTGATATGAAAGCGATTGCTCTAGGGGTTGGGACGCTTGCCTCACTCCAGAATGATGTTAAAGAAGAACTTCATGAACATATTGATCATAGATCACACCTCACAGAACAACTCATTATTGATACAAATAATAACGTGATAGATAAAATTGAGACTGTTCATAAAGACCTTAAACAAACTACTGATGATATAAAGACCTTAATTGAATCTAAGTTTGATTCTCTAGGGCATACCTTAAAGAATAATCTCTATTTAGTTCTCCGAAAACTAGATTCCATTCCTGGAGCGACTGCAAAAGAGATTTCTAAAAGTCTAAATAAATCTCAAAAAACCGTATATTCGTATTTGAAAAAGCTTCAGGATAAAAAACTAGTGAGTTCCAAATCTATAAAAAAAAGTTCGAGAGGACGACCTGCGCAAGTATATAAAACAATAAAAAGCAAACAAGCTTAAAGTTATACCTCAAATAACAAAAAAAGAATTCCATCACGTTCACATCATTTATAAAAATTTAAAAGAGGTAGGTTACAATGGAAAAGTTCAAGCAGTTATATAAAAAAGAAAACAAAATAAATAAAGAACTTATAGAAATAGATATAAAAATAAAAAAGTTCACAAACAAAATTCTAGACTTAGAAGGGAAGTTAGACTATGACAGAAGAGAAGAAAGAAAACAACAACATACAGGAAAAGAAACAAGTCCATATTCTAGTCCATCCGAAGATATTAAAACAATGGGATGACTTAGCACAAAAAACCACGTCAGGCAACAGGACCGCAATGCTACATAATGCTGTGAAAGTCTTTGAATTGTTTGTAAATAATCAATTAAATGGAGACAAAAAAGAAAGCATTGAAGCACAATTGGAGCAAATAAAAAACTTACTCGAAAGCTTTCAAGAAAGAAAACATCTCTTAGAGAAAGAAAAAGGAGACATTGAAGTTTCATTCGATTCTGTGGACACGAAAGAAATTAAGGACTTTGATATCGTTTCAGAAAGGATTCTTGAATTAATAAAGAGCTGGGGTTCTCTAAATGAGACTACAATTTCAGCACATTTAAATTACCCCGGATGGTTAGTCTGGACCGTCTTAAAGAAATTGAAAGCGATGAAAAAAGTAAAAGTAGAAAGTGGGGAATGGTCCCTTTATGATCAATCAATGTCAAGTTTGTAGGTTTAACAAAAATGGTAATTGTAAAGTGGATTGGGGTTGCTGTTTTGATCCCGATCCTATCAAATTAGACTATATAAAAAAATTAGGAGAATTATTTGGGGATGATTAATGAAATTCCTCACTTATACCTATAATGGATTTATTTCTTGGCCATATCTTATAATAAAATTATCAAATTATCTAAAAATGACTAACGAAGCAAAATCTAAATATAAAGAAATAATGATCGATCCTGGAGTTTATGAATTAGGAGTTTCTAGTAGGTTTAGTTGGGAAGGTAAGATTAATATTAAACAATTTTTAGATTCTTTAAAAATCAACGAATACCTTAGTTTTGATTACCCTTCAGATATGAATCCTAAATTTACGGATATTTTCTTAGAGAGATCATGGGATAATGCAATAAGATATTGTAATCATCCTCAGTATATTGTAACGGTGCAATATCCCTATAATCATTATTGGTGGTTCACTTATTGGTTCGATAAATATGCTAAGCTACCTCATGGCTCAGGGGTCTTGGGAATTGGAAATCTATGCAAGCAGAGAGGCTGTAATCCCTTTGTGAAGCATGCATTAGATTATGCACTTATTAATCTCCCTAAAGATGTAGAACGCATTCATGTTTATGGACCTAATAAAATTATGATCAAATATATCCAAAAACTTGAGGATCTAAAGAAAGTAAGGTTTTCAATTGACTCTCGAAAATGGGAATTCTATAAAAATTCTATTGAAAGACCTTATTGGTTTAAAGAATATATTAATAATTTAAAAAAAATTGGGATCAAAATTGATATCTAAATATGATAGGATGGTCCCTTTATGAGTAAGAAATGTATATGGTGTAATAAATACGGAATTTATTATGACCCTTTTTCCCAAACTTTTAAATGTGAAAAATGTGGAAAAGAATTTACAAAAACAGATAAAATCTTTAATAAGAGGGATTTAGTAAAATTCTGGTTGGGGTGGTTATAATCGATGGCGAATGATAAGAAATATCCATTAGAATTTGATGAGAAGATTCCTTACTTTAAGGATTTCATACATAGATATTCAAAAGAGTATTACCGGCAAGTAAGAAATAAATTGATTAATTATATTCTATTTTTAGAAACAAAAAATAAATCAATATTAGAAGCTGATATTGAGGATGTATTAGATTTCTTTAAGAATGATATCAATCTCAAGAAAGTAAAAAGGGACACGAAACTGAAATGGAGAAATGTTCTTAATGCCTATTATGAATATGTCAAGGAAATAAAAGAGAAAATGGAGAAAATACCCTTTATTAATCCAGTTCCTTCCCTTAATATCTATCCTTTTGATGAAAAGCCTGAAAAAATTGAGGATTTAGAAAAAGAAGCAGACTTAATGACTTATCCTATTGTCAAAAAAGTTTTGAATTATCTTTATTTTACTCAGAAAAGGTTATTCATAATAATGTCTCTTTTACTTTACACGGGCGCCCGAATAAAAGAAATCTGCCGTATTCGATTAAGCCATTTAGATATAGAAGAATGCTTTTTTTATGTGCGTTTAAAATCGAGGAAATACATTAAGCGGACAGGGATATATCATTTTCCTAGATTTTTTACAAAATATCTTTTCGAATGGATTGAACTTATAAAAATAGAATATCCTACTACAAAATATTTATTTCCCTCTCCTTACCTTCAGGATGCCCATCTTTCTACAAAAACACCACGAAGGCATTTAAGTATCCTCAAAAATACATTAGGGCTTACATGTAAACTAAACCCTCATGCATTTCGGGATTTTATTAACACAGAACGCTTTGACCGTAATATGAATAAGAAATATAGAATGTTGTTATTAAACCAGACCCCTAAAAATGTGAATGTCAAGAATTATTTAAAAAAATACAAAAAAAGAAAAGAGCTCCAAAAAGTGTATGAGAAAACATTTCCTTTTCCTGAATTTAAACCACAAATAAATTTAATCTAAAAATAATAAAAAAGGAGTGACCTCAAATTACTATAGAAGAACAGAATATAGAACCAAGAATTAGTTTATCAAAAATAAAAGAAAACACAGAGTTTAAGATAAATAATTTTCTTACATTAAAACTAGAAGATGGAAAAACAAATATTTATGTAAAAAATAAGCGTTTTAATCAATGTAAATATCTTTTATTCACTCTAAAAGAAAGGGAGATCAGTGAATATAAAGAGATAGACTCAATTGATGAGATAAGAGAGTATTATGATAAAAAGCATCCTTCTAGGAAATATGGGGTTATCTCTCCAAAAACAGCATTTCAAGGACATTGCTCTAATTTACAAACGTGGTATGAGTATCATTACGATACACGATTGTTAGATATGTATTTATCGTTTCCTTTATTAAAGAAACTGACGGATGCGGGAGACCCATTAGCAAAAAAGGTGTTTAAAGATGAAATTCTTTTGCGATTAAGTAGTAACTATCCTAATGTAATGCTCTTTTTATTAGAAGGGGGATATTTAAAATATTTTACTATAGAAGAATTAAAATCAGTAAAAGATATTATTAATGAATCGAAGATCCAACACATTATAGACCTATTTAATAAACAATATGGTTCCTTCTTTAAAATAAATCCTCAATTAGCTGAACTTTGTTTGAAAATAAAAGAGGGATATACTCTGAATAAAAGAAAAGAATCTTATTTTCTTGAATTCTCCTCTGTAAAAATTATTATAATGACCAAAGATTTTAAAAAAGAGTTTAGTAATTGGTTTAATAATACAAAAAAGGTTTTGTTACATGAATCTCTAATAGATGGTGAATGTATTACATTTGATAAAGAAACTTTTTTTAATTATGAGTATATCCAAGATATTTTAAAATATATTGAAAACCCTGAAATCTATTATAAGGAGGAATGGCCTCTGATTTTTATGACTCCTAAATTTACAGGGGCAGTTGCTCCGAGGCTCTCTCCTTTTCCTGCCCCTAAAGAACAATGGGATAAATACACTTCAAAGTTTATTCCTTATATGGAATATATGAAATTATGGAAGCAATATACAAAAAAAGAGCTTTTTGATATTATTAAATTAAAAGAAATACAGCCTAGAATCAAAATAACTGCCAGAAAAGGAGACCTTCTTTGTTATTATCTTAAAAAATGTAAAGAAGAATTGAAATAAATTTAATCTAAAAAAATAAATGAATAGAAACGAATATTAATAATAGAAAAGATAAGGAGATATGATAAGAAATGGATAAAAAAGAAAAATATATATGCTTTAATTTAGAAGAATTAAAAGACCTTTTCAAATATTTTACTATATATAATGGTGATATTGGAGAAGATGCAAGACTCTATATTTCAGATGATGGTGTTTTATATGCCTTAAATCTAGATTATTCCCCTAAAGAATTAAAGACCTTAACCCCCAAGAAAATTGAAGGGATTAAATGGGAATTAATCCAGGGTAAAATAAATGAATAGAAACGAATATTAATAATAGAAAAGAGGTAAAAAAGAGAGATGTTACAAGAGCAATTATTATTTTTCGAGCAAGTCATATTATTGGCACAGATGATCCTCTCCATTATAGTTATAGGTATAGGCTTTGGTTATTCTCTGTTCATGATTTATAAAAGTATAAAAGAGAGAGATATTAGCTATCTATCTGCGGTAATTCTCAATTTCATTGTTTTAGGTATTGCCCTTTATGTCTCTATTATATTTAAAATTATAAAAGTAGAACTTATTTTCTCTTTTATTGAATTATCCTTTCTCTATTTTATTTTTGTTTTCATAGACTATTGTCCCTATATTATTCCAGGGCTTATCGCAATTATATCAGCGATAGCCCTCTTTCTTTCAAATGATAAGAATGTGTCTTATGTTCAGGATCAGGATGGCAAAATAATTCGGTTAGGAAAATATATATCAATAGAAATCTCTGATGTTTCAGGTTTTCTTTATAAATATCAATTCATAGGAAGTAATGGTTGTTATTTTGATATTTATTCTTCTTATACAATAGATTTTATTCGTGAACATATTTTAGCGTTTGAATTAAGTATTTATGAGATCCCTGAAACTGAAAGAGTGTTTAAAGAAAGAGTTAAAAAGAAGGGATCTCAGTATAAATTATTTAGAATTCTCTGTTTTCTCATTCCCTTTTGTCATAAACTTAAACTAAACCTCTATCTTAAATTACCAAAAGAAGAAACTAAAAATGAAACAATTCAAATAATAACCATAAGACATTTACCAGATCCCATTGAGCATACATTAGACCGAGCCATAAGGCAAATAGAAAATGATTACCAAGAGATCAAACAAGAATTCGAGATTAATGAATATATTACACTAAAACTGATAGGGAAAGAAACGAGAATCTATATTAATAATAAATATTTTCAGCAATGCAAATTCCTTTTGTTAAATATTCCTGAAAAAAAGATTGAAGATATAGAGGATTTAAATTCTATTGATGAAATAAGCGAATATCTAGATAAGAGTTTAGAACCTATTTTAAATAATAAACAAATAGAATATAATATTACTCCTGAAGAGGAATTTCAAGGGCATTGCTCAAATTTACAAGCATGGTATGAGAATGAATATGATACACGCTTATTACACAGGAATCTAGCATTTCCTTTATTAAAAGAGCTCACAGAAGCAGGAGACCCTTTAGCAAAAAAAGTCTTTAAGGAAGAGATCGCTTCACGCTTAGGAGAGGGTTATGAGCCTGTCATTACCTACTTAATTGATAATAATTATCTAAAATATTTTGATAAAGACGAATGTGAGCCCCTCTTAGATGACTCTTTTTATTTTGCCCTTAAAAAAAGAATATTATCTGAATTATATAGTATAACACGGCGTGGCTCAAATTTATATCTCATTCAACTTTCTGCCGTCACAAATATTAAAGAGCTTTTATTACGTGAATTCTTTAAGAGAATGCAAGAAAAAGAGCATATTGAGATTATTTATACTTCTGATACAGCCTTGTATTTAAAATATCGTAAACATCCCGTATCAGGCAAAGCGCAATTTATCATTTTTGATGATACAATCACAGGATTTTTAAAAAGGGATCTTGAAGAGATCATACGCACAATACCCTATCTTAGTCAAGATAAAGAAAAGGTAATTAAGGAAATTATGGAAATTCAAGCACATCAAATTAATAATAAACAAGATATAGTTCAGTTTATAGTGAGGGCCCTTGGTAAACATCTAACAGGAAGCGAGTACAATTCAATCTCAGCAACAGTTGACATATATCTAAAAAAGAAAATAGCACACATGGATCGAGAAATAATTCTTAATGAGCCCTTCTAAAATAAGAGGGAAGGGTAATTTATCGGGAGGAATTAAGACTTCGCAAAAAGCCTTATACCCCTCTTTTATTAGACTCTAAAAAGATTTTTTAAGAGCACAATTTTACGGGATCCAAAATTAATATAAAGAAAATTAAAAATAATTAATCAACGACTCCCAAATCTCGGAGTCTTATTCTAATGGCATCTTTTATAAATTCAGAGCGATTCGTATATATTGTCTTCCCAGAGTCGATATAACCATCAACTAATTCAACCATCCTTCTTGGCAAAGAAATTGAAACATAATCTTTTGTCATAGATAAATAATATACTTCGCTATTATTAATAGTTCTGAGGGTATAATACGGTATTAATACCGACATCATAACTTAGGAGAAAAAGAAATCCTTTATGATAGTAAAGATTTAAATAGAGGTTTTTCTTTCCCCATCATATATATACCATAATAATATCATATTCAAAACACATTATTAACTGAAGATCATGACAAAAAAAACACAAAAAACAACGGCATATAAAACATACTCATTAGATAAAAATAGAGTTGATAGTTTAAAACAAGTTATGAGTTTATATGAAATCTCATACCGGGGCGATGCTGATGCCATTCATAAAGCAATTGATAAATATATCGTAGATTTTAAATTGATATATCCCATAAATATCAAATCCTAATATCTTAAAACTCTAGAGGATAACATTATGAGTAATTCAATAAAGCGAGAAAAAATCCCCTCTCATGAAATAAATAAAAAGACAGGAACAAATAAGAATCTTTATCAGAAAACAATTATAGAAATCTTAGAAACTATTACACGTTCTTATTATCCTATTGATGCCATTGAACCTAATCCTTGGAATGTCAATATAATGACAACAGAAGAATTTGAATCCCTTAAAGAATCTATCAAAATAACCAAAGGCGAATATCTCAAAAAGAACCCCATCAAAATCTGGAAAGACAGAGAGAAAGATAAATATATCATTAGTGATGGCGAACATAGATGGCGAGCTTGTAAAGAATTAGGATTCAAAAAGATCCCTGCTGATCTTGAAATTATTAATATTGAAGAAGCAAAAAGTCTAAATGTAATCTATAGTAAAAATAGAGGAAAAACAGATTATTTCAAACTTTCTAAACTCTTGAATGAAGAATATTACAAAGAAGATGGAAAACGTAAATGTACTCAACAAAATCTAGCTGAAAGGTTCGGTTTAAGTGGGAAAAGGGAAGTAAGCGATACTTTAAAAATCTATCCGAGACTAAAAAACTTTTTTGATCAAAGTCCGGCATGCCGGACTTTTTCAACAAGACAATTAATTGCTTTTTCAAGATGTAATGATATCCTTTTAAGAGGAAAACTAATAGAGGAATCACTTAAAAACAAATGGAGCTCTAAAGAGATCAGAAAACAAGCAACCAAATTTAATAAACTTTCAAAATGGATAAATAAAGAGATTAAGAGAGTAAATGTAAGAGAATGCCTTATAAATATATTTACTGGAACCTCTTTATTCACACTCCAATTTGAAGAATTAATTGAGAAATTTTTTCATTTTGTAATAGAAAACAAATGGTTAAAAATTATAATGAATAATTGGAGAAAATTTGATGAATTATCAAGATCAGCAAGAAAATATAGGGAGAAGTATATCAAAGAAAATAACAAATGGGAAGGATGGTATAATGAATATTATTCTAGTGAATTCTTTAAGGTGGGCAAATCAATGGCATGGGCGTTCTTCAATGAATTACATCAAAATGAAGTTTTCTGTTGTGTTTGTAAAGAAAAAATAGAAAATCTCAATGATTTTGTCCCTCATCATGAGCCTCCATATGAATATGATTATATTTGGTATGTATTTCTTAATGGGGAAGAGCAAAAGATATATCCTTGTCATAAAAAATGTCATCGGCAAGGGGCGTTACTCAAACAAAAATAGAGATTGAGGTGAATAAAAAATGATAGAAGGAAAGGATTTTAGAATCGATCCGAAATATGGTGAATTATTTAGTTATTCAGGAACCTTAAAAATAGCAGCATCATGTAGGAAGAATCTAGAGAATGTATTATGGTTTCGATTTGCTGATAGTATTGCAATGAAAGAGAATCTTATTCTTTCTTTTGATCCGCATGTAGAATTCACGGAAATCTTAATAAAACTAAAGAACTATGAGGTGTTTAAGGTTTTCTATCCCATTATTGACATTATTAATAATACGCCTGATTTACTCTTTAATGATATCTATAATTTAGATTGTTTCATAAGACTATGCGAGAAATACGGTAAGCTCTCTGGCTCAATCTTTAAGGAACCTAATAAACTACCCCAAAAAACATTACAACATATTGTTAAAGTTCTCTTTTTCCTCTTCAATCCAAAATTAGAGGAAGAAAAGAAAAAAGCAATAAGTAAACAATATGAGAAAAAAAAAGCAAAAATAAATAAAAGTGAGCAAAATGAATGAAAGCGTAGAAAAGAATAATGATGTTTTCCGGAAGGTTGAGGTCGAGTTTCCTATAGACATCATGCCCGTTCTTACCACAATTGAAACGCTTACGGGAATCCCTTCAAAAGAGTTCATCAATCTCTTATTAAAACAAGCGTTTGAAACATTATATAAAAATCCGTTTTATCTTTTTGAATTCTATACGGATTATTCGAAGAGTATTTTCTTTAATATGTTCAAAACGGGCTTAGACCAATGGATTACACTAAAGCAACCTCAAGAAAAAGATCATACACAAGAAGCGAAAATATGTGCCCCCACATAGTTTTCTAACCTTCTTAGTATGATCCCTATATAATTATTTTTTTTATTTTATTAAAACCTTTATTTTTTCAGATCGCCTCCCTTAAATATCGAAGTTAGGTAGATAATATTGATGGTCGGGGCTTCGACTAATCGAAACATTTAAATACTCCCTTATAATATATCTTATTAGAGTAAAAAAAATTAAAACTAAAAAAAAGTGAATAAAAAAATGGTAAATGAAAAAATCGAACAAATAAGGAAAATATTAGGAGAATTACAAGACTCATCATGTCGATTTGGTCAGATTAAATGTGAGGAATGTGAATTTCATCAACCCTTTGATTCTAACATTGATTTATCGGGAGAAAATAAGACTTCATAAATCCTTTAATACTCCTCTTTTATGGAGACCCAAGAATCCCTTTTTTCATCACAATTTTACGGGGTAGAATTTTTGTAATTTTTTTCTCCATAAAATCTCTTAAAAAAATAATAAACCTTCTTTCTAATGGAGATTTGAATATACTCTCTAATTATTTCAAATTGATAGACCCACTAATCATAAGAAGATTTAATAAATATAACCTCAAAAAAAAGAAATAAAAAGGACTTCTTCTCTTCTGAATCTAATGGGTTATGGAGTCATTCAATGTTTAATCAATCTATGATAGAAAAAAATCTATTAAATTATAATAATTCTGAGTGATCCTACCATTATAATCTTTAATTCTTTTCTTTTTTCAAGAGAAGAAAAAAAAGAGCAAAAAACCGCATGTATATGAGATGTATATTGGATAAGCGCAGACAGAGGGATTAACCCGACATATATACATATCATATACATGAAAAATTAATTTTTTACCTTTTTTTTAAAAAAAGTAAAAAAATCGTTTCCATTACGCATGAAAGCGACAAAAAGAGCTAACCCACTCGGAGACTCACTTATCCTGAATTATAGAAATTATAAAAATAATTTTTTTAGCAATAAAGAAGGACCTAATTATACTAGCATAAAATATATATATCCGAAAAAGAAAATATAAAATAATATAATTATATTAATTCTTATTTTAAAAATGACAAGTACAAATCAGAGTAAGACTCCAAAAAGGGAAATCAGTAAACGAGTGAATTTAGGGGGATATTATAATAAATATGGGACAAAAGTAGGTCCCTACAAAAAGACGTTTAAGAAATATCCTAATCATTATTTTACAGAACTTATTGATCCGAATACGGGGCAACCAAGGCTGGCTGAGGTCTGGGTAAAGGGTAAACAACGCAGAAGCAGATGGGTTGAGGATAAAAGGAAAGCAAAACTCATCTCATTAGCTATGGCAAAAGAAGCATTTGAAAGACAACCACAAAAAGCGAAATCTAAGGATTTGACATATCGAGCAAAAAAAGTATTCGATCAAGATAATATTACAACGTCTTATATTACGAATCCAGGGCGAAGTGACGTTGAGGATTTAGATACTCCTCCCTCTAAGAAAGTCGAGAAAAAGGAAAGTAAACTCATAAAAGAAAAACCAGAAGTAATAAAACCAAAAACTTCAATCACTGATGCAGACAAAGAAAAGGTTGCTGAGATTAGAAAAGAATATGGCTTCAAATCAATTATCTCTCCAACAACATATAAGCGAGACAAGCCTTTAGGAGACAAACCATATTCGGAGTATTTAAAAGAAACAGAACAATCTCTAAAAGAACAGAAATTATATGTTCAAAATATATGGGATGTGTCTAATTATTTAAATGAAAGCATTCTAACCCCTGAAGAATATAAGAAAGAAGGTAAAAGTATCCCGTATGAGGAATATATTAATAAATATAGACTGAAGGCTTCACAAGAAAAGGAGAAAAAGCAAAAAGAAACAGATGAAAGAGTACGATTACGTCAAGAAAAAGAGGATAAAATAAAATTAGCACTCGAACAAGCCCTTCCCAATATCGAAACCGAAAAGGATTTAAAGAAAAAGGTTTCTGAAATTGCTAAAGAATTTGGAGAACAAGATGTTAGTGTCAGAAATGCATTTGGTGCTGAACAATATTATAAAAAAGAACGTGAATTAAAAGAAGCAGAAGAAAGACTGCTTTTAGATACAGGAGAAACAGGAGAGCGTATAGATGAAACTATAAAAACATGGAATGCAGAATCTTATAAAATGCTTAAACAAGCAATAGGATCAAAAGAGGCTAAGACCATAACGTCTAAAGAATTAATGTCCGGGAATATTATAAATGCCGCAGTAATTACAGGTTCGGATCCAGAATGGGGCTTAAAACGCTCATGGTTAGGTGAAACTGAATGGTCTCGATCAGGGCGTATAAAATCAAAAACCTATTCTGAATCTGAAGCAGAATCTCTCCCTCTTGGGAGCTTAGTAGAAATCAAAGATAGACAAGGAACAAAAATCTGGAAAAAGACAGACTCGGATAAATGGGCTCTTGTTTCAGAGAAACAAGGGTATGACACAAAGATATATGGGATTGTTTCGAAGGCGAGAACTTCAAAGAAATCACAACAAGAACTACAGCTTTTAGTAGAAGAAGGAAAAGATATAGGCACAAGAATAAATGCTTTAAAACAGATTAAAGACGAAAAATTCTTAGAATTAATTGCAACCTCTGATAAAAATTATCGAATGAAATCTATTGCATATAGGCGCTTAAAAGAAATAAATCCTGAATCTCCTAAACTTAAAAATTTGCGTGAATATTACCAAAAATCTAAAGAGCAAGAAAAAGAAGCAATACTTCAGTATAGATCTAATGAATATGCCTATATATATGGAAAAGTTAGAGATAAATCAAAGATGTTAGAAGCACTTCCAAAAATCTCACGAGTAGATATATTAACAGATGCTATGAAAAATAAAGATAATGAGATTGCCTTATTAGCCTATGAGCAAATGAAACAAAACCGTTTAGAAAACCTAAAGGATATTAAAAAAAGAAAAGCATATTCTTTCATTAATGATGAAGTTATAAAGAAAATAGAAACAGACCTTTAAATAAAGCAAAAAGATTACCAATCTTCATATCTAAAATATCTTTCTTTTGGGCTATATTTCATATACTCTGGCATAATCTCCCTTAGTAATGTGGTAATAACAAATACGGATGTATCATATTCAAATGCAATATCATTAATGCTGATACATTGAAATCTCATTGCAAAAATATCTTCTATCTCCTTTTCAGAAAAAGATTCCAAAATATACTCAAGAAATCTCTCTTTTTCTTCATGATCTTCTAATTTATATTTATCATAATCTCCCATATTTCTTTTCAAATTCTTCCTTATTGTTTGTACTGTATAACCCATAATCTCTGCAATTACTTTATTTGATAACCTCTTTTTTTTAAGATCAATTGCTTTCTGAAGATTAAACCGGGGGGCTCTACCAGATTTAAGGGCATGAAAATTATGATAATCACACATATTTGCCTTTAAGTATTTTATAATAATTCTCTCAGAAAGCTTCATAATCTTTCCGATCTCAGAATTTGATTTTCTCATTCTCTTAAATGCAATCATTTTCTCAATATCTTTATATTCTTTACTCATACGAATAAGATTAACAATTCTTGTATATGAACAATTATATTTTTCACATAGCTGAATTTTATTAATCTTTAAAGAATTATGATAAAAAGTATCAAAAGAGATATTATTAACCTTAAACCATTTTAAGAGACGGATCTCTCCTCTCTTTTTGAGTACTTTTTCATCCTTTAACCAATTTCTAATTGATTGAGCAGATACTTTTTTCTCTAAGGAATTCTCTATTTCTTGAAAAGTCATAAATTCTTCAAGATATAATTTCTTTATTTCATCAAGATTAAATTTAGATCTTCTTTCTACTAATGCAATTGCTTTTTTTCTTCCTCTCTCAAGGATTTCATGTAATGCAATTAACATATTCTCTCTTTTTCCTTTATCTCGCCAAGCAACTTTAGTTCGCTCAGAATCATCACGTCTAGGTAAATTCCATTTCCACATCAATCGATATATTTTTTGAGTGTGTATTTTTATCCCTTTTGTTTTCTCTAATAACTTCGATATCTCTGGAACACTTAATTCCTCATTCCAATAAAGATGATACAACCTCTTTTTAGTTATAATTTCCTTTTTCCTCATATCTCTCCAAATATTTTAAATAAGAACTCATGTTTTTTTCACATCCTTTATTTTATTATAAGCTCTTTTCTCTTTAAACAGGGTTCACGCAGAGCCTTAGACCCTGACTACTAAAATGAAAAGAAAAAAATTAATTAAGATTATCTTAGGCCTTCAATTTTAAGGATCTGATCTAAGATTTGTTTTTGTTTTTGAGTTTCGATATAATAATGACCAGACATATTGATTATTACGTCTCTTTCACTCACTAATTCTTCAAATAAGTTTTGTGCTTTCTCTGTTTTTAGTTCAATAATCGTTGTTTCTTGTATTCCTTTCTCTTTATGAATTCTTTTAGCGAATCTAGGGGTACAATCCCAAACATCAATATAGAATTCAAATTCAACGACAGAAATATATTCATAAATTACATCGCTCTCACTAATCTCTCCTCTGATTGGAATCCCTTTAAGTTCTTCTTCTAATGCTTGATCATCATTCCAATATTTTTCCATAAATTCTTGGCGACTAAATATCCGTTTTTTAATCTCTGACATTTTCTTTCACATCCTTTATTTTATTATAAGCTCTTTTCTCTTTAAACAGGGTTCACGCAGAGCCTTAGACCCTGACTACTAAAATAGAAGAAATTATTTATTTAATTCCCTTGATTTTATCTTTGAAGGGAAGGATGAATTCGATAGTATCATCAAGAGAAACTTTCACCTCAGAAGGAACAGGCTTCTGAGGATTAACCTGAGCTATTTCAGCAGATTCAAGATTCAGTATCTTCATTTTACCTTCAGAATACCAAATTTGATTGGTATTCTTTAAGATAATTTTCTTTCCATTTTGAAGGGCATCTCTGATTGTTCCTTCCGTAATCTCTTTTTCATTTGTTTCCATTTTTTTCACATCCTTTTTTTAAGATTTAGTTTTTATATACTGAAACAATTCATCAAGTGTATCAAAGGCGAGAATACACTCCCCTTTACACATATCGCATCCAACTGGCGATACTTCATTTGAAGTATGACCGCAATCATTGTCATACATAAATTGCCTCAACACCTCAATGGCTTTTACCATTTTTTATCATCACTTTTATACTTTTATTTTTTTTACTTGTCCGCCCTTTTCCTAAGATAAGAGCAGAAAATTAAAAAAAAGAAAAAAATTAAATCTTTTTAGGTTTTAATTGTTTGATTTTGTCTTGAATTTTATAATATTCTGTTCTTTCCTTGGATCCTGCAACAAATTTAGGATATTTGATTATGCTTTCCCACATTGGCTCTTTTCCAATGTGTTGACAAAAACATTGAATATCATATTCAATGCATTCTACATGCCCATCCCATTCATCAAAGATTTTATTTTTTACTAACCTAAAATCCTCGCTTTGAGCTGTTTCGTCGAATGTAGAATCTAAAGGGATTCCAGCTTTTATAATATCTCCAAATTTTAGAGGGTAATATTTTTCACTCCAGTAAGTAAAATCGTATTCTTTTTTAAATTCAAAATCTTTACTCATATTCTCTATTGTTTTTGTTTGCAATTTTTTTTTCACCTTTATGCATAATATATGGGATCTTATTTTTACAAGCTGAATCCCAGAGCTTGTTGGTAATAATATCAATAATAGCTCTCATGGCATCCATCTTATTGCTTATCCTATTACTCATCTCATTATAATAAGCAAACAAATAGATAGTATTAATATTATTACCAAGGGGGTTGAAGCGTCCTTCTCCAATCTGCATGAGCATAACATAATTTACGTCTAAATTATACAATGGATTTTTACAACTTTTCTGTTGCCTTAATTTAATAGTTCTATTCCTTAAAACTAAGGAAAATAGAATAAAACAATTTTTACAACTTTTTTGTTGTGCGCTACTTTCATTTTTTTTATTATAATATATATTATAATAAGAGAAACAAATCTTGCTTAAAAAATCTCTATCATCTACTTTCCCAACCCTCCAGAGAGGGGGAATTTTGACTGGGGTTTTTATTGAGGCTAAACCTCGCATTGGCATACTTATAGATGAAGAAACCACCTTTAAAACATCATCTGTCAATGCTCCTTTTTTGTTCGGATTATTATAAAGAAAACGGAGAGAAACTTTACAACAATCTCTCTCTTTTTGTTTGTATTGTCTGAGAGAAAAGAGAAATAAACTTTCAAACAATAACTCTTTTTTCATTCGCATTAGAAACGAGAAAAAAGAATGAAACTCTTCTCTAATGAACCTGTTTTTATTCGCATTATCCCTAAATAAACAAGCTGGAAACTCAGAGATAATGACTCTCTTTTTATTAGCGATATTAACAAGAAAAGAGATTTCAAACTTATCAATATCGGTTATTCTTTTCATTCTCTTATAATCGTTTGGAAAAATAACAAAACCATAATTACAAGAGTCTATGAGCAGAGCTCGACAGGATTTTGCTCTACTTTGCGTTCGTCTGCAAGAGACTATTTGCGTTTCAGCTACTCTCATGAGTCGAGATGGCTCATAAACAGAGTACAGATCATCATTAAAATTAAAAATAGAAAAAAAAGAAAAATTAAACATTTGGGAAGGGAACCTCCACAGCAATTTCCTTTAATAGTTTAATATATCTAGGGGGTAAATTATAAAATAACCTCCCTCCAGAGGATTTATAATTCGCTCTGTCTCCATCTTGATAATAAACCCTCTGAGATAGGAAAACTATTTTATACTGCCCCCATAAGGGGAAAAAGTAGAGTTTATTTTTCTCTTTTATCCAATCCCTCTCTTCTTCTAGTTCAGAGGGAAAAGACCGAAAAGAATTCCCTGTGAAAGTTTTATGATCATGTTGTGAAAACGCAACATTATCATAACTAAAATCTTCTGGAAAGAATTTTCTTTTAAGAAGCGTCTTAAAAAGATCAAGCTTCTTAAAAACTCTTTTTTCTTCTCTTTTTTTTATCCGCACAAAAGCATTATGTTGTGCTTTCGTGTGGATATTTTGGCAAATTTGACACATTTTATTATCACTTTTTTTTAAAATCTTTTTTCTTAATATAAAGATAAATATTCTTATATTTAAACTTTACCCAATCGGTAAAAACATTTAAATACTCAATTTACTATATTAATATTAAGAAAAAAAAATTATAAAAATGAAAAAAATGGTAAAACAACAATATACAGTCCAAAATAACCACCAAAATAACCACATAACTTTTAATGAGTTTAAATCAAAAATAAACTCTCAAGGCTATTATGTCTCTGATGAGTTTATTTTGTATAACTCATTTTTAGCGATAAAAGATATGGGATCTTTAGTATCACAAAAGATCTCATGCCTTTTAATTGATGGGCCTCCAGGAGCAGGAAAAACCTTTCTTGCTCAAACTATTTCAAAAATACTCTCCGCAGAATTGATAAAATATCAATTTACTGCGGGGACTGGTGTTGAAGACCTTTTGTACGATTTAAATATTTTAAAAATCGTACAAGGGATGGGAGGGCACCAAATAGACACTATTTATCTAGATGGTGTCCTTCCTCAAGCAATAAAATCATCTAATAATAATACCATTATTTTATTATTAGATGAGATGGATAAGGCATCTCCAAAAGTAGATGCATTTTTGCTTGACTTTTTGCAAAATGGGGAACTTTATAATCCCCATTTAGGCGAATTGAGGGCTAATGAGGAGAATCTTCTCATTATTATTACAAAAAATAATGAGAGACTTTTATCAGAACCTCTTATGAGAAGGATGAGAAGATTATATCTTGATTTTCCCTCAAAATCTATTGAGGAGAAAATCATTATAGAATCGATTCCTGATTTGCCTGTTATTGCTGCTAAATTATTAGTTGCTTTAGCAAATAAAATCAGGAATCTCAGAGGTACTCGAAATGAACCATTAAAGGTTCCGAGCACTCCTGAATTAATTAGATGTGCAAAAGACATCGTTTTCTCAATGTCTCAAGAGATTTCAAAAGAAATGTTGGGGATCTTAATTAAACAATGGCTTATAAGTTATATCGAGGACAACCATGTCCTTGAAGAGACTGTCGCACATCTCGGAGGCCAATTTCAATCATATTTTCAGAAATAATTTTCTTTTATTTTTCTATTTTAATTTATTTCAAATTGAGAAGAAAAGAAATGAAAGAAAATAGCAATAAAAATAAAATTTCCAATCTTGGTAAAGTCGTCCAAAATTGGAAGGAAGGAATGAAGCTCGAAGATGAGCAATTAGTTCATTTTTGTTTAGAACATAAAATGGATCCATCTTCGAGTTTCAATCAAAGTGAGATTCAATCACTTATATCAAAGGCTCTTTCCTCTTATTGCTATAGTAATAATAAGAAAGAGCAAAAAGAAAGAAAAGAGACTCAAGAGATTGATGAAATGCCTCCTGAAGAGCAAGAGGAACAAGAAGAAGCTCATGGAGGCAGAGAAGACGAGCATCAAGATATTAAAGAGTCTCAAGATCAAGATAATCAATCAAATCAACAGCAAAATAACTCTCAATCACAACAACAATCACAACAACAATCTTCTCAAAATCAAGGCAATAATTCTCAAAGTGAATCAGAATCAAATACGTCTCAGTCCCAACAACAATCTCAGCAAAAAACCAAGTCTAAAGACTCTTCATCTAAAGACTCTTCAGATAATAATAGATCAAATAGTAATAATAAAAAACAACAAGTTGCTCAAATTATTAAAAATAATAAAAAAGCAAACAAAAAATTTGAGCAATTTATGAATGAATATGGTTCTACAGAAAAATCAGAGATCACACTTGCGCAAAATACCTCTCGCAAGGTTGGATATGGAGGGGGTGGGGCAAGAATGGATGATGCAAATGACACAGACTTTAATACGTTCAAAAGCATTCAAGACTTTCTCATTAAACTAGCTTCTGATGATGCCCCAATGGGAAGGCTTGAAGGGAAGGCGAAATGGGATGGGAATAAAATTGTAAAATCCCGTTTCAATGGAGATTTCAATAATGCAAAATTCGATAGACCAAAAGAAAGAAATATTTGGTTTATCGTAGATGATTCAGGGAGCGTTTCAAGATTTGCAGAATTCATAATGTCAATGATACAAGGTGCTGCGAATGTTGTTAATGTAGTTCACGGTTCCGAAGCAAAACCATGCAACTGGGTTAAGTTACCAAAAGTGAATAAGCCTAAAATCTTACGATTAAGCGATCTTGATACCTATAAAGTATGGCATCAAGAATTCAAATATTCTTTTATAGAATGTTTAGAAAACTTCATAAAAGAATGCGAAATTAAGATCGGAGATGTCTTAGTTTTCTGGGGCGATCTTATGGATGCCTTAGAAAGTAATACAGATACTCCTGAAGTTTTCAGAAAATTATTGAGAAGCTATAAATGTTATTGGCTTCTTAGTCATAATGGTAATTCCCCCTATTATGGGAATCACACAAGAGTTATTGAAATGAGTAAAGCGTTCAAAATGCTTTATGAAATCAATGACTCCATTTCATTAAGAAAAGCAATACAAAAAATAAAATAAATTTGCAAGACCTTTATATTTTCAGGGTTCTTAGGCTTGCGTAACCCTGTTTAAATAGAAAAGAGCTCAAACAAAAAATAAAAAGAGAGGTAAATAAAAAAATAATGTATAATTTAAAATATTTGGAGAAAATAAATAATATACAGGATGTTTTCGAAATTGTATTAAAGAATTTCACAAATAAATATTCTGATTCAGTACAGAGGAAGATGGCACTCTCCATTCTTGAATTCTTTAATGGAGGTTTAGTTATCGATGAAAACGACATAGAAAAAACAGAGAGTGGTTTCAGTGTATCTAAAAAGAAATACCCCAAACTTAATCCAAATAAGAGGTGAACTTTATTACGTTAAAAAAATATGATGGTAAGCAATACTTTTGTTTACATTGTCTTTCTCATGGCGTTTTAACTAAGCTTTCTTTTCATGAGGGGTTAGATCATAAAGAAGAGTGCCCAAAATGCCTCTGGGTCAATGATCTCTTTGATGATGCTGAGGACGTTCCTGTGATTATAAGGGTTATCGTTGATGAAAATTACACAACCCAAAATTGTTATCCTTCAATCTCTTTGTCTGAAATAGAATATTTACCCCCCTTAACAAAAGAAGCTTTCTTACAATTATTAAAAAATGAGATCGTGATCCCTGGAGATGTTTTAGAATTTATTATTGATCTCTATGATCGTTCCCTTGAGAAAACTTCTTTCGAAGAACTCAAAAGAGGGGGTTATCTCAATAATCCTGATATTGAAAAGAAACTTAGAGAAATAGGGTACAATGACGATCAAACAGAATATGATATTGAGGGGTTAATACTTGAACTCGCAAAAGCATTAGACCGTCATCGAAACAAGAAAGCAATTCTTACACAGAACCAAAGAATGTTATTACATAAATTATGTAATAAAAACACTCGAAAACTTCAAGATAAAATAAAAATGTATAAAGCTCAGATCAACGCCTCTGTGTATCTTAGCTCATCAGGCTTTTGTAAAAAAGATCTCGAGCCTACAGACTAAAGAAAAAATTTTATAAATAAATCCTTTTTTTTCCAATACTTTTATTAATAATATTATTTAAATAGTTTCATATCATATATCTATTTAGAGCAAATTGAAAAATGTTGCTTATTAAGTTAGAGCGCCTCACTTCGAGGTTCAAGCTCTTTAACCTATTATAATGAAGAGCAGATTGAAATATATAGATAGTAAAGGTAACTCCCCCTTTTAAGAATAGGGACCTTCTTTTTTTTATTTCTTTTCCTTTTTAAATAGTCGCTAGACTTTTATAGAAACCTAATTTTATCGAGATAATAGGAGAAATCGAGACCCTTATTGGGATCAATAAGTCCTGTCCCTTCCTTTTCTAACCCTTTTCTCAATTTTAAATGCGAATATCTAGTATGGTATAGGACTCGTAACATAAACACAGGCAAAATCCCCCATGAATAACATTTCAAATAAAAGAATTCCTTTTCATAGCCTAATAATCTGCATGTAACAACATGCTCTAAATTAAGTGCTGCTCTTATCTCTTCTTCATCAAGTCCTTGTATAATCAATCCCATTTTCTCATCTAACTTTTCTTTCTTTTCTTTTGTATCAGCTTCGAATCGATTATACACATAGTGTCTTAATTGTTGCTGATCTGCCTCAATAATGACATTCCTTACAACATGCCATATCTTTCTAAAATACTTTTCTTCTCCTAATAAAAATGCTCTCACATTAAGTGCCATCTCAGGTGCTTTATTAAAACTATTTTTATTTCGCACCCGGCACGAAATAGTGACACTTTTCGAATGCCAAAAAAGTCTCTTTCTTTTATTGATAAAATAATATTCTGACTTTTCCTTATCAACTATATTATTAATATCCTGAACAATTTTTTGACTCATTTTTTAATCTCCAAAATTATGTAAACAACTTAAGAGAATAATAAACTTATGAATATTTATATCTTTCTTATTAATCTATTATTTAATTTATGTTTTCAGAGTCTCCAGCGCAAAAACCAGTGAGAATCCCTGTTTTAAATAAAAAGAAAAAAAGAAAACTAATCAAAAAATAAAGCGATTTCTGTATCTTTAGGAAGCTCTCTCAAATATGCCCATACAGCCCTATTTTTATAATTATCCAAAACAGCTTCATGTTTGCTAAACTGAAGCAAATCATTCACATTCACATAATAAAGAGGTGCTCCATAACAATCCTCTAATGTTTTTCCATAATGAGGCTCCTCATAATTATCATCTCTGCTTAAATATGAAGTGAAATCTCCGGGAACTATATGCCCTTTCTCCCTCGCCATTTCCTCTATCTCTCCCGCTAATTTCGATCTCTCTGCACATTCGATAATCGAATGTGAAAAAATAAAAGAATCACGTATTCCTCCAAATATAGGCAAAAGCTTTAGTCCAATTGGCATCTTTAATCACCCTTCCTTAAGGGAATCAATTGAGCTTCATATATCGTTTCAGGATCTATAAATCTCTGTTTAATAAGATCGGGTGGTATTGGGATCTTAAAATAATCTCCTTGTTTCTGTAATTTAACAGGAGCAAAAGGGATAATTTGATCATTATCTAGATTTCTTAATTTCACTTCAAATAATTCTTCTGCATTTAATAATCCTTTTTGGATATATTCAGGAGGCACTGCAATTTTATAATATTTGCCTTGTTTTTGTAATTTCGCTGGAGAAAATGAGATTTGATCCTTTCTTTCCATATATTCTTTATGATTAGAATGTATAAAAGGTTTCTGAAGACTCATACTATTTATATATAAATCATACAAATATTTAAATAATGAGTAATATACAATTAATATATTATTTATACATGGATCAAATATAAATCATACAAACATAAAAAATAATCATGACAGAATCAAAGAAGCCTAATTATGAAATTTTACCCAAGAAATTTGGTGATAAAAAGATCGAAATAATCCACAAAGACGATGAAATCTGGATGACTGCTGAAACTATAGGTGATGGTCTCGAATATAAAAACCCTCGAAAAAGTATAATGAATCTTTATTATGCTCATAAAGATGAAATTGATGATTTCAAAGGTGTCATTGATTCAATGACACCTGGAGGAATTCAAGAAACAACTGTTTTTAGTGAACAGGGGATATATCTTTTAATCATGTTCTCTAACCAGCCCAAAGCAAAAGGATTCCGGAGTTGGGTTGCAAATACTACAAAACAAATAAGGCAAAAAGGATATTATATCGAAAAGAAAGAGGCTCTCGACCCTTTTGACTTGAATCTCAAACAATTAGATATCATGAAGGATATTATTATTGCTCAGAAGGCACAGCAGCAACAAATGAAATTAATAGAATCAAAAGTAGAGACTGTCAATACCGAATTAAAATCATTTGAACATAAATATGAAGTAGAGAAACCAATAAGGACCGAGACTGTAAAAAAGATCACTGATCTTGTCCAAGAATGTGTACTTAAATCTAAATTATATCATTATTTCTTTTATAAAAAAATCTGGGATCATTTTGGGATTCGTTCTACAAAAGGAACAACTGAGACTATTGGACAGAAAATTGTAGAATTTATACAAACAAATCCAATCTTCAGGACATTTTTAGAAAAAAAAGAATAATAGAATAAAATAAAAAAATAGGTAAAAAAACAAAATGTGCGAAACCAAGAAATTAATGGAAAGGAATGATTCTATTTATATAAAACTTGAGGTTGAGCTCCCTATAGAATATCATCCTTTTTTCGAGTATTTAGAACTTTATTTCAACCAAAAACCGAAAACCTATCTCGAATTCATTATAAAACGAGAGATAGAAAGCAGAAATTCTGAACTCCATTTTTTTTAATCTTTATTTTCTTCCTGATCGCCTCCTTTAAATATCGAAGTTAGGTAGATAATATTGATGGTCATAACTTCGACTAATCGAAACATTTAAATACTCAATCATAATATATCTTATTAGAGAAAAAAAACAAAAATAAAAAAAGTGAAAAAAAAGCATGGAAAAAATAGAAAAATATCTTATGGCTGAAAGAAAGGGGCTTATTCCTAGTGGAGTTATTGAATATCATGGGATTCAACAATTCCAATCGAAAGAGAGAGGGATCATGAACCCTGGTCTTATCGAAGATGGAAAATCCCAAAAGCGATATAAAATATATCGTGAACTTCCGATTTTTTATGACTCTGAGGATGATAATATTGCAGAAATGAATAAAGGGGGAATTATGCCCTTTGAGGAGTCTGTAAGAGCACATTGCCGTTATGGTTGTTTTTTATGTCCTTTCGCAACCAAAACATATTATGAAGATTTGAAAGAGAAAGATCCTGAGACTTATCAAAGATGCAATGAGTTAATGGAATTAGGATCTGAAGAAGGCAAACGATATTATTATTACAGGAAAGCAAAAATAATGTAAAAGTGAGGTAGATTAAAAAGATGAAGATTATTGTTTCATTTTCAGGGGGAAAGGATTCTGTTGCTATGCTTGTCAAACTCATTGAGGAAGGGATATATTTTGATGAGATTATATATGTAAAAGACTTTTTTCCATACCCCTCTTTTATCATGGAGCATTACTTCACTTATATCGAAAATACACTTCATATTAAAATCACTAAATTAGATTTAGATTATAAAGAACATATTAAAAAGAATAAGCTTTATCCAAGCAAAAGAATTCCATTATGTTCTCGATTAAAAGCAGAAACTCAATGGAGATATCTAAAACAAAAATATGGGAGAGATGAGAGCATATTATTCTATATTGGAACTAGAAAAGATGAATCAAAACAAAGAGAAAATTATGAACAAGAAGGAGAGTGGTATTGGAATAAAAGATTCAGATGTAAACACCGATATTATTATCCCATCTTTAATTTTACTGAGGAAATGGTTTTTGATTTCTTAAATAAAATGAATATTAAATTAAATCCCTTTTATCATATTTTAGAAGTATCTAGATTAGGATGCTCTTTATGTATGAATGGTAGTAAAGCTAAGACTTGGAGTTTTTTTAGAGCGTTTCCTGATGATTTTAATGAATTTGTAGAATTTGAAAAAGAAATGAAAGAAGCATTCCCAGAAAAAGATATAAAGATGTTCTCTAAATATTCAATCAGCAGCCTTTATGAAGAATTTAAAAGAAAACTTGATAATATCCCAATCAAGGACGTTAATGAGTGTATAAAGGAATGTCCTTATTTATATCCAATCTTAAAAGAAAAACTTGATAAACTTACAATTAAAGATGTTGTTAATACTTTTGTTGATGTAATTAAAATCCATTTGCCTGATGACTTTTATTCTTTAGAACATAATATTAGACTCAATAAAATAAACAACCTTTTTCCAAAATATATTAATGAATTGTCTACAACGAAAAGGCAGATTCTACGATACGTACTAAATAAGATCTCTGAATGTAGAAAAATCGAGATTATTAATTCTGTTATTAAAAATACAATTCAATCTTTTTATAATGATAAAAAGGTTCAAGACTTTCTCAAGAAAGAAATGGAGAGGATTATAATCGAGCAAGGCTTACCGGAAGATTATTTTCAGAATGAATATCTAAACCAAATGAAAGAAATAGATAAAGTAATAATCACCTTAAATGAGAATGGATTCTTTAAAAGGAGGGGGTTCTACTCCTGATCGCCTCTTTTAAATATCGAAGTTTAGTAGATAGTATCGATGGTCAGGACTTCGACTAATCGAAACATTTAAATACTGTATTCAATTTAATACTATTAGAGTAAAAAAAAGAATTAAAAAAAAACCTAAAAAAAGTGATAAAAAAAATGTGCGATAAAAAAGAATGTGAAGCGTGTGGTGATAATGTCTATGATTGCCTTTATAATGTTGTTTTTACTGATGGTCAGAAAACAGAAGCATGTAATATTTGTTTGATTGAATTCTTTAAGGAAATTCCAGCAGAGATCTCTAAAGTGGAGGCGATCTAAAGAATGGCAATTATAAACCATAGAATTGTTTTAACTGAAAATGATTGGATTGAATATAAAGATATCCACCGAATACAAACTCCAGAAGAGCATTTGGAGATGTATTGTGAATGTTGTAAAGAAAGGGATGGTGAATATGAAGTTACCCTCCATATATTCTATATAGAAAGAGAGGATACACTTGTATTATGTAAAGAATGTGTAAAACTCTTATCTTCTTCGATTATAAATGATGAAGATTTTAATTCTTTAGAAATACAGAGATTATAGGTGATGAAAAGATGGTTGATATAAAGAAAATTATGGATAAGATTGAATGGATGATTTTATCCGTAGAAAAACATTGTCAAGAAATCAAGAATAATGGTGAAGAACCTAATTTTGATTTAGTGCATCAAATAGCAAAATTTCAATGTTTGAAGGATTGGATTGAAAGGTTGGAGGCGTGAATAAAATGGTCGTTGTAAAAGTCTTGTCAATATATAAATCAGACGCAATAAATAAAAAGGTCATTCTTTCTCTTAAGAAACTCATCCTCTTTAATGGAGAGAGAAGGGGTGACAGAGCAGTCTTAACAACATATTATCTTACTGATATTATTGCAAATGGGAAAGCTCCTTATAATCATCATGGAGAATCAGTTTGCTTTTCCAATCAACAAATCAATATAGTTTTTGAATTCCTTCAGGAGAGGTTATGAAAGAAATGTCTGAAAATAGAGAATATGAAATTCTTAGGCAATATCAATTAGACAAAATTCCATCAGAGATAAAGACACAAATAAAAGTTTTTTATGAAAATGGTTTCTCAATCAATTCAATCAATCATATTACAGGAGTCGAACATTATCTTATAAGGAGAATTATTAAGGGGAGTGAATAAAAAATGGTCAATAAAAACAAGAAAATAGAAGAATTAGAGGCAAGAATAAAAGAATTAGAACAACTAAATTCAAAATTAATTAGTCCATATAAAATAGATGCAAAATTATTTGCTCTTAAAGGGGCTTTTGATAAAGTTCCTGATGATATAGCACCAAGTCAGGACAAAGGCATTTATTTCTATAAAGCAATTGATGATTTTAAAAAATTTATGATCGAAATAATAAGATTATTATAAGAGGAATAAAAATGTCAAAATGTAAAGATTGTGGAATAATCCATATAACGGATAATGATTATTTTTGTCCTGAATGCCAAATAAAATATGAGAAAAGAACCGAATTTAGGGCATTAATGGACAAATTAGACGCTATTGTTAATTTGGACCATTTTGAGGCGAGTTATATGTCCGGATATTCTTATGCAGAAATGGAGAGCTTTTCTTTAATTCTTAGAAAACTTCAAAAACGCTTTCATTTTCCAATTGAGAAAAAGGATTTTGTTAATAGTTATGCGAAAAAGGAAGCAGAAGGCCTCTTTGAAGATCAATATCCTGAATATAAAATAAGGCAAAAGATAGAGACTAAAGGCTACCAAAAAATCAAGAAACAAATCGAGGATCATGAGAAAGTGAAGGATATTGATTCTTTAATGGGTGAGATTATTGATATTATATTTGAAACAATATTTAAGGAGGAAGAATAAATTATGGATGACATAGAAGAAATGGATTGGATATGGGCAGAGAATAAGATTAATTCTACACTCTGTCTTTGTTGGCTTGATGAGTGTGCCTGTCAATTTCAGAGACATCGAGGGCCATTTACGTTTTGTGAAAGTATTGAGATCTGGGAGAAATGCTCTGGAAAAGAGATTCATAAAGGAAATAACGAAGAAATAAATTATGGAGACAAAACACTCATACCACATAAATTAAACACAAGACCCCGAATTATAGAATATATATGGTGTTTATGTTGCAATCATATGTTCTTTGCGGATCACTCTGAAGCCTATGTCTGCCCAAAATGCCATAAAGAAATAAGTTTTGAAAAAGAAAACATGCGATATATTGTAGATAAATAGGAGTTGATATAGAAATGCCCTTAAATAAGACAAAAGATAGATTTTTTTTAAAAAGTTTTCATTTCAGGCACGCATCTTTTTATCGCTTAGCAAATGATTTTGATAATTATTTTGTAGAAAATGCAGGAGAATATGATTCTACTGTAAAAGACATCAAAAATGTTAAAAAGAAATCATTAGAATACATAAAATTAATCGAGATGGCACTACTTCGATTAAAAGAGAAATGGAGTAAAATAAATTAAAATAAAAAATAAAAAATAAAAAAAGTGAAAAAAAATGGCTAAAAAAGAGAGATTCTTTAGTTATGAACCCTATCAGGAAAAATATTATTGTCAGAAATGTGATATAAATCATAAATTTAAGAGTGGAATTGGAATGAACCATATTAAATATGGAGTTCATCCTTTTGGAGTTCCAAATACAGTAGTGAAATATGAAGGAGAGTGAATAAAGAAATGGAGATAATGAATCAAAATGACCTTTTTCTTTATTGTTTAATTAATTGGGAAAAGATAGAGGGAGATAAGATCCCTAAATCTAAAATAAATAGGGATTTTCAGAAAATCATTAAGTTCTTTAAACGAATTAGTGAAATGAAAACATATTACTATATTTCACATGGATATCTTAAGGATACAATCATTATATATACAAAAAAGGATGGTTCAAACTGTTATTCTACTAATACCATAGGATTACACCTTCATTTAAAATACTTTGATTCTATCCTCAAAGTAGATGCAAATATGATTCGATTTAAAGAAATTATTGAGGAAATTAAAAAAGAGTATCCCTTATTGAATTTTGAAATTTATTTAGGTGCTGAATTACAATATTATGATATTAAAGGAGGTAATATTAATGAGCTTAAACCCGGAAACAATAAAAGCGATTCAAATTAAATATCTAGATTTAAAGATGGACTCTGATTTTCATAAAGGATTTTTTGAATTTTGTAATAAATATGATGTTCCAGTTTCTGAAGAGACCCATAATGCAATTATTAAAACTAAGAAATATATCTTATCAGAGAGAAGGAAATTAATGAGACAATTTCCTTTCTTAAAAGAATTTAATAAGAAAAAGAAGTGATTAAAAAAATGCCGTTAAATAAGACAAAATTAATAAAAATGATAAAAAAGAGAGAAGAGAAACTTCAGCGTTATACTAAAGAGCTTGAGGCACTTAAAGATAAAAAGAATTGGCGTGAGAAAGAGAAAAATAAAGATCGATTAAAGGATAAATCTGAGGAAGACATCGAAGGATATTATAAAATCGATACATGCAGTATTAGCATTGCTCAATTTTCTGATGAAATCGAAATCGAATTATTAAATAAGATCTTAAACAAATATTATCAACCGAAGCAGCGCAAACCACGCAAACCAAGTAAATTTGAACAAGCGAAAGAAAGGTTACAACAATTAGAAAAACAATATAATGAAGGTTCCATAATAATTAAGACGGATCTCCAATGGGAGATTGATAATCTTAGAAGCTTTATTTCTGGGATCGAACAAATGGAAAGGGCAGAAAAAGCACTAAAGGAGGAGCAAGAAATTGTCGAATAATCAGGATGAGATAAAAGAAAAGCTTCAAGAATGGGGTATTATTAAAAATCAAGCTCACCTTCAATTATATTATGAGATAAAACCAATGAGGATGATTGATAAAATTAATGCTTATGGAGAAGCATTTATGGAAGACTTTATAATGATCATAAAACTTAAAGAAGAGCATTTAATCAAAAGGTTTATCAAACGTGCGAGAAGCAGGCTCAATCAAATCATTATTGGAGACTCATTTCTTAATATTAGAAAGGGTTTTCAATTATTCACTGAGAAGTGCGAGCATAGAGTTATAAAGGCATGTACTATAAAAGGTGAAGCATGTAATCTATTAATATGTCCTGAAATAATAAGCCTATTAGGAGGTAAACAAGAATGAAGATAAAAGACATCAAGGATGAGATTGATAGGATTGCTTGCACAGTTATTCCTAAAGAGTGTGAATCATGTTCTCTTTATACTGAGCTTCAAAAACTAGACCGAGACATTAAAGCAACATCAATCAAAATATCATCAAGAAAAGGGAATTATATATATTTTTATCCTTACACAGTAGAATACCAAAAAGATATCAAAGTAAACCGGGAGAAACTTAAAAAACCCATCGGAAAGATGCTTAGAGAAGTATATGAAAAAAAGAAAAAGATAATTAAAGCCATGAATTGCGAAGAATTAGAAGCAAGTGGGCTCTTAGAAAAATACGAACCTAAAAACTCATCTAAACAAAGAGAGAAACAGATTGCACAACTTCTTAAAATATTAGAATCACAGGGAGAAAGTAAGGATCCTATAGATAAAAGTATGACTGTTTCAGAAATCGCTACAAGGCTTAACATTCCTAAGAGAAAAGCACAGTATCTTTTAATGGCTCTTATTGAATTAAAAAAAATAACAAGAGTCAGGAAAGGCTCTCAATTCTATTATTATATTGAAGAATTAAATGAAAATAAAGAAGGTGTTTTGAGTGAAGATTAGGGCATTTATTGATCATTTAAAAGAAATTGAAAAAGAAGAGTTAACTGTATCGGAGCGATTATTCTTCAATAGGATCTTGACTAGATTAAGTGATTGTTTTGAAGCTAAAAAAGAGGTATGGTTTAGACGTGAAATACATGCGTTAGATCGAGTGAACCGAGAAAAACTAAATAATCTCATTACTGATGATTATAAAAAAACAATGAAAGAAATACGTGAATTAGATACAAAATAAAGAGGTGTAATCTAATAAATGGAAATTATTATTGATAAAAAAAAGTTAAGAGAAAAGGGCCTAAATGCAGAAGCTATTGAAAGAGTAATAAAGAAGACAATAATTTTGCAATTAGAAATTATTGAATTTAATGAACTAGGAATATATATGAATGGTGCAAAACGACATATATACGTTAAAGATGAAAAAAACGATATTCCTTCTCTTTGTGGAGATTTTAGTAATGAAAGATTGCCACATATTATTCAAAACTTTAGTCGCTTTTTCTCAAAAGAAATAATGAAAATAAGTAAGGAAATTTTGTGTAAGGAAAATAAAGAGGTGTAGAAAAAGTGAATGGATTCTATGAGGCATTATTGATGGCGACAGGCATTATGTATCTCTATGCATTAATTTCATGCCAATTATTATTCTTTTGCAGAAAAAGTATTAAAAGGAATAAAACAAAACTTAAATTAATTATATTTTTGATTTTCCTGATGTTATTCCTTTTCTGTATGGCAATAGGGACAATTGCACTAATAGTGTTGATTTTATTAATCCTTTTAAAATAGTTTTTTAGAGAGGTATGAAAAAAGGATGTTTTTTTTAAAAAATGCGGATCGCCCTCCTCCTGAAGAGACTATTAATAACTTCTTTTTTTCTTTTTAATTATTTTAGCAAGGTAGTAATGTGTTTTTTTTTTCACAACAAAAAAAGTTTCTTCTTTTGTAGAGCTTTGAGTTCCAACTACCTCAAATCCTGCTTTATCTAAAATCTTTTTTGCTTCTAAAAATTCAGACGCAATTTCCTCTACAAAATTCATAGTATTCATCATTTAATAGAGAATCAATTTACTATTTAAATCTTTCGCAAAAGTACTATAAAATCTTAGATAAATCTCATTATATTCCCAGATTTTTATATATTTTAAATTTCAAAAAATATATTCTTTGATCAAATGATCCTTTAAGCAAAAGAAAGTTAGCCGCATGATAAAAATAAGAAAACAAACATTTTTAATAGATTAAAATAGGATAGATTCCCGCATATTTTAAAAACTTCTTTTTTTCAGTTTTCCTCTTTTGTTTTGATTTCGGGTCCTTACAATGTGTGCAATTTCCCATACAAATCTGAAAATAGGGATGTAGAAAGAGAAAAGAGGATTTATTATTATAAATTCGCTTGGTCCGAGTCATTATTCTTACCTCTTTAATATAAAAAAGAGAATGAATTCAAGAATAGCCTTTTTAATATCCAATATCTCAGGGAGGAATGCAAATTATGGCTAAATTCTTAAAAATTCATTCTCTCTAGAAAGAATTAGACACACAGATATATTAATTATACTTTGTCATCACAATTTATATTTCTTAATTAATAACTAACCCATAAAGACAAACTTAACCTTTATATATTTGGAAGGCTAAATATAACCCATACACACATTATTTAACTCAAAAAAAAGGTCTAATAAAAAAATGGTAACTGAAACAGAAATCGCAATAGCCTCTCCAGAGGGTACTCCTGAGAGATTGTTTGTTCAAAAAAAAGTAGAAGACTACATTCATAAAAATGGATGTAATGTGTCTGGCGAAGTAATTGGCTTAGGGGCATTAAATAATGAGATCCAGAGAATCTTAGATCGAGCAATCGAAAGAGCTAAAGCGAATAATCGAAAAACAATCATGGCAAGAGATATATAAATAAATTGCTTAAATTCAAAATTATTTTTTTTCTTTTTTTAATTAGGCCAAACAACAAAATAAACTAAGGTGATATAAATAAAACAAACAGCAAATCCAAATCTTTTTGAGGGAATATCTACTGCATTTCTAAATCCTTTTATTATTGTCTTAACACTGATATTGATTATTATCTTCGTGGCAGCGAGTATTCTTAAAGCATCTAGCATAAAAAAAGTTTTTCATAATCTAAGTACCGAATTAAAATACCAACTCAAGAAAAACCGTTTAATGAAAAAGGCGAGAACCGAACAAGAGAAAAGAAAGGTGATCACTCTAGAGATTATAATCTCTGTATTATTAATATGTTTAGTGATTGTAATAATGGCTTTACCCTTTTATCTGTTCTCTATTCTCTCTCTCTCATCTGGGGAAAATACAATCATCTTCATAGAACTCATTATATTAATCCTCTTTCCACTCCTTTTGGTTGCGAATGCCCATGATAAAATATACAAAACCCTCGAAAAAAGAATAAACATATAATTCCTTTTTTTTTAATTTATTAAAAAATAAAAAAAGAGAAATAAAAATGATGTTAAAAAAATCTCTAATCAGAAAAGAAAAGAACCCTTATAATTACACAAAAAAGAACGGAAAAAGAGTTCACGTTCCTAAGCATAGTCAGAGATACTGGAAAGGGCAACAACAAGGAGAGGGCAATTTCAAAAAATTAGTGGAAGAATCGAAAAAAGAATCAATATCCAGAGAAAAGGAAGCTCCTAAAGAGGAGAAAAGGCAGAAAAAGGTCACAGAAAAAAATAAAGAGATCCTAGAAAGATTAGACGAACTTGAGTCTAATGATAAGGTATTTTCAAGATGGGCTACTTCTCCTGAAAATGTATCTCTCCCTTCGTTTGAGGTATATGAAAATGTAATAGATGATTCAATAGATGAAGAAAAATTAGGCAGAGCATTAAAGAAAGCGGGATTATTACCAGATGAAATAGAAGCAGGAGAATTATATGAATGGGAAGTTTATGCATCTGATTTATTAAAAAAAGCAGAGAAAGGAGATATGAATGCTAGAAAAGAGGTAATAACTGCATATCTCTGGATGCATGATGATACCATCCCTTATGATATTTCTGAGAGGGAAATTGAAGGTAAAAAACAAATAGGATTACAAGCTCATGGAGTAAATGCGACTTATCATGGATATACTGGGGGTGCTCCAGCAGGGATTCGTTATATTAGTTATCTTACAGGAGACATTAAAGGAGATAATTTACAGAATGATGGATCTGTTATTGAAATTGATAATATTATTGCTATCTATGATAATAAAAAACAAGAATTCGTTACATTAGATAAAAAAACAATGGAAACCCTTGAAAAGGAATAAGACTTCTTTTTTAAAGGATAGAAAAAGACCTAGCTTTCTGTTTTAATTTATTATTACTTCTCATAATTATGCATATACTTTCTTAATGCTCTATTAATAGAAGTGGGATAACATTTCATAATTTGTGCGATTTCCTTAAATTTCTTTCCTTTCATTCGAAGCATAATCATTTTCTCAATATCTTGTTTACTGAATCTTACTCTCTGCCTACATTTTTCATAATCTTTCATCTCTTTTTTTAATGTTCTTGCTATTGCGAATCTCTTAAATCCGAGAATTTGCCCAATTTCCTCATTTGTTATTTTCTTTTTTTTTAAAATTATCATTTTCTCAATATCTTGTGGTGTAATCCACCTTTTTATTTTATATGCCTCATAATCGTGCATATTCTTTTTCAAGATCTTTCCTACTGTATCAAAATGATAACCCATACTCTGAGCAATCTCCTTATTTGTCATCCTCCTCTTCTTTAATTCAATCATCTTTCTAATCTCTTTATATTTCCTACTGATTTTAATAAGAGTCTCTATTTTATATACACATTTATATTTTTCACACAATTGTTTTTTATCTAATTTTAATGAATCTCGATAAAACTGCTCGAAAGAGATAGTATTCATCTTAAACCATTTTAGTAAATATATTTCTCTTCCCTTCTTCAAGACACCTTCTTGCTCTAACCAAAGTTGAATTAATTGAACTGAGCATTTATTTTCTAAATAAGATTGAATCTCTCGAAAGGTCATATATTCTTCAAGATATAACCTCTTAATCTTATATAAATAGAAAATCCTCTTTTCTTCAACCAAATTTATTGCCTTCATTATTTCAAATTCACAAAAACCTACTTTTAAATAAATCTGAAGTTATTTTAAATAATGTTTAAAATATTATAATCCTTCATTTAAAAAAATTCAATCAAAGTATATTTATTTTGCCCACATTCACACACATATTCATCATAGAAACATTCATCATCTTCATTCACTCTAATCTTTTTCAAGTCTTCTATTTTATTCTCTTTATTACAATTCAAACAGATAAATGTAATTGGCATAAATATAAAAGAGTTATAGGGAATATAAGTTTAAGTTTGTTTGAAATTAATAAATTATTAAAAATAATATAAAAACAAAATAAAGAAAGGTGATACAAATAAAAAAAACAACATTCTCACTCGGTTCATCTTTAATAGAGGCTTTTTCTAATCCGGTCTTTGTAATAATCACAATGCTAAGTTGTAGTGTGATTGTTGCGTTATTCCTTTATTACTTTCCAGAGATCAGCATTTGGTATCGCAGAGTTTTAAAAGAATTTATTCAAACAAAAAGATTCTTTAATAAATGCTGGAAACAGGCAACAATAAAAGAGAAAGGATTCTACTATTTTTATACAAGTATTACTTATATTATCACTATGATCTGCATTGTAGGGGCATTCCTTCTCATTCCATATAACTATTTAATGTGTATAATCCTTTTAGCATGCATTTTAACAATTGTATATTTATGGACAAGATGGGAAAATCATTTCTATAAGATCCTTGAAGAAAGAGTACTTTCAAAAAAAGAGACATAGAAGAATATTCGATAAATATAAATCATGTCTGAAAAAGAACCTCTAAAATGGGAAATGAAGATATTTGTCATAGCAGGTGATATCGCTTCTGGCCTTACTACTGAGATTAGATTTTTTTTAAATTCTGATCAATTTGAACTAACAGACAAAAAAACTCATTTTCAAGCAACATATAAAAAAAATTAATTTAGAACCACAAAAAAAGGCAAATTTCAATCATTTTTTTTCTTAATTATATTTTCTATATTTGTGATGACAAATTATATTTTATACTTAATAACTAACCCTCACCAATCTTTATATATTAATATAACTATTCATTAATTAGACTTTGAGAAATATCAATATTTAGGAAATTATTTAATAAAAAACATAATAAAAAGAATAAAAAAATATGGTGTGGGAGGAGAGTGAAAATGATCATTCAATTAACGAAACAGAAAACAAATCATCGAATAAATTATCGCTTTCAGTCACCAATGATCGGACTCGACCATTCATAAAAAACCATTAAAAGAATATCTCTGAGTTTGAGAGATAATTCAAAATTAATAACAAAAAGTTGAGAGAAACATCAAACATTATTAATGATCTTCTTCATACACACCACATAAAATAACCATAAAAAAGTATTAAATAAATCAAAAAACTTGAATAAAAAATAAAAATATTAATGATAAAAAAAAGGAAGTGACCTAAAAAATGGAAAAAGAAAAGAAAAAAAACAACAGAGAGGTGTTATAGGACATGGTTGAATTAATATCCAACATACTCTCTTCAGTCTCAAACATAATTCCAATTGCTTTACTCCTTATCTCTGTATATGGAATAACCAAACCTGGGGGACTAAGGCAACTAGTCTTTTGGATTGGCTTTACTATAGTTTCCTTTGTTATTTTGCTTATCTTTTTTTGGGAATTTATGAAAGGAATAACTTCGGTATCTATTTTTCTTCTTATAATAAGCATTCCTTTAGGATATATTGTTTTATGGGACTTAGGGCTTATCTTATATTCTTATTTTAAAAACAAAAAAATAAATAAAAAGGTAAATCAATAGTTGAGGGGGTGAGAAAAATGGAACAAACTGAGAAAGAAAAAGGAGAAAAAAGGAGTGCTCTATTAAATAAATGGAATAAATTAGAGGATCTATTCTCAATTATAGCTCTTATCTGGTTTTCCTTACTCATATATATTACAATCCATATAATCTTTATAGCGAGAATAATTGATCCTATGAATGTAATCAGAAACAATAACCCAACCATAAATATATGGATTCTAATTATAGATATACTTATCGTTTTCATGATACTCTCTCTATGGATTATTAAAATAAGAAGGGATGCTATTATGAAACAAATAGAAGACATTAAAATATACTACAATATTAAACCTCAAGAAAAAATAAGGAGAGATGTAGGAAAGAATGATTGAAGTAGTCTCCTATTTAATTCTAATTTCCTTAATGTTTGTCTCTTTTTATGGTGTGTTCAATTCTGATACGATGAGAAAATTACTCTTCTGGACGATCTTTGTTTTTATTCAATTAATTATACTCCTTTTTACATGGATTTTCTATGGGGTTATATGGCTTGTCTATTGGGTATCACAAGGAAGAATATTTTCAATCAATATGTTATTGCTTATAACAATAATCTCTTTAGGAGCGTATATAATTTTATGGGAAGGATATGTTTTGCTATCTCTCAGATATAAAAAAGAAAGGATATATCTCAGATATAAAAAAGAAAAGGTGTGAAAACATGCATTTACATTTAAATAAAGCAGAAATAACAGCTATTTTGAATTTAATTGATTTTTATCATATAAATAATGATATGATTGCAGAAGCACTTGCATCTTTTATCGATAAGATTAATATGGAAATTAGAGATCGGGATAACCTTTTGGATGAAAAAGTATGCACATTGATAGAAGTGTCCGATGAAGTCAAATATTTAAAGAAAAGGTGTGAAAAATAGATGGGGCAGTATAATTTTCTATATAATATATATTTTGGTGTGCTTTCAATCTTATGTAGTATTTTATGTTTAATTCTTTATGGAGTATTCGATTATGGGAGTGGGATTGCCGAAGTATTCAACAGGATTATATATATAACGCTTATTTGTACTTTATTCTTTTTTGGTATAGCTTTGATATTTTGGTATCTTTTCTCCGAATATGAAATCTCTTTTAAAACAAAAAATAAAAAAGAAGAGGTGTGAAATATAAAGTGAGAAAACCTGATCTATATGATATAATTACTTTTGGTGCTAGTTTATTTGCGATATGTTTTGGTATTTGGGTAATTTCTATAAGCGATCTTTTTGATCCTCCTTCAATTGCAATCTTCTTTGGAACTATGCTTATTTTAGGAGGGATTATAGTTGACATATTAACAATATGACCAGTATCTTTTATTATAAAATCAATCAAATTGAAGAATTAATTGGGGATATAATCAATAAAAGAAAGAAAAAGATGGGATATTATATTCTCGGAGTAGTAATATTAACTTTGGGTACTGCACTTATAGGAGTTAGTGTGGTTATTTATATTACATATAACCTTGGGATGATCTGAAAATATATTTAAATATAAAAAGGAATAAAAAATAAATTATTAATGATAAAAAAAAGGAAGTGTCCTAAAAAATGGAAAAAGAAAAGAAAATAATCTTACTAAGTATTGTTATAATGATGGGTTGTTGGCTATGCTTTTTTGCTCTGTTTCTTGATGAACTTATAAAAAGCTACTCGCTATTATTAGTCTCTTTCAATTCGGAAGTGTTTGTTTATAGCTTTATCGGAGCCCTTCTAATATCAGGGCTTCTCATTTCTTTAATAATCCTTATATGGGAAGAGGAAAAATTAAGTCTCAAGAATTTACTTTATTATATAAAAGAAAAGAATAAAGAAGAAATCGAAGAGAAGGTGTGAAGAATGAGAAGCGCATGGTATCAAATGTTCTTGTATTTATGTTTTACTATTATTCTCTGTATTATTGCATGGATTATTGTTTTTAACCCTGAGTTTTTTAACTCTGAGATCTCCTTTTATTATCCCTCTTATGATTTTCCCCCTCTCTTTCCCCATGATCTAATAAATTATATTGATGTATTTTATGTGACTATTCTTTTCATTGTTCTCATACCTATTTTCACATGGCTCATGCTTATATTTCATAAAAGAGTTTTACATTTTATTAATAAAAAAAAGAATGAAAAAAGAAATAATGGGGATTCTTTAATATGACCGAGCCAGAGACTTTAGAATCGCTTTCAGGTAAATATTCGCATTTGTTGCAGTATAAATCTATCCAGAATTATTTAGATAATGCGATCGGTTCAAAAAACACGAAGATTTCAAGAAATATTACCCTTTTAGAAAAGATTAAGGATAAACAACTTCATAATTATCTCCGGGGGATTGAGCTTTTTTTTGAATATGCAAAACAATTTACGGATCCAGAACAGATTTTAATATATTATGATGGGATTGCTGCTGATAGAAGTAAGGTAGCAGAATTTCAGAAACTAGTGGATACTTATATTGTATGGCTTTCAAAAGAAAAAGGATATTCGGACAGTACCGCCTCAACATATCAGGCTCAATTCAGAGGTTTTTTAAGATGGAACTTTATTAATATTCGTTTTCGCAATTATGAAAGCGATTCCGAAAAAAAGAAACTACGAGATAAATTAGGGATCACGCATGAAATTCTAGTGGAGATGGCAAATAGGCTTCGAACGTATATTTCAAAAACCAAGCAATTTGATTTATATTTATTTACTAATTGGTTACATATTTCAGGATTAGGGAGCACAGAACTTTTAAGACTAAAATTCTCAGATATAAGACCAAAATTCTTGAGTACGAGACTCCAAGATAATGACTTTATCGAATTATCAAAACGCAGAAAGAAAACAAATATCTCCTTCACTACGTTCATTTATGGTGAAGTTAAAAACGTTCTTATTATTTATTTGAGACACAATAGTGATAAGCCCGAGACAGAGCGCCTTTTTGGTCCTACAAAAAGAGCATATAATCGATTATATGCGAAATTCCAGGATAATGTTACTAATATGATTAAAGATTATTATCCCGAATGGTTAAATGATCATAATAAAAATTCTCTTTTTACATTCCATACATACCGGCATAATTTCATTACTGCGAGACAAATAATAGGCATCCCTGATAATATTGGCCAGTTATTTGTTGCTCACAAAAGTCCTGATCCTGAAAGAAAATATTTTGATCCCTCTACCTTAATCGACTATTTCAAAAAAATTCAAAAAGCATTATTTATCGATTTAAATCCAATAGAAAAGGTGTGAAATGTGAGAAAAGAAGATAAAAGACAAGAAGAATTAATGAAAAAATACCCTAATGGGATATCATTACAGGATCAAGTTTATGAATTTGAAGATAAGTGGAAAAAAGATAACATAAAACAACTTCTTTTCAATATTTTCAATAGCTTTATGGTATTATCATTTGTATTTATCTTTGTATATTCTATTTATGACTGGAATCTTCTCTCAATTGAGAATAGTGAGACTTTTTTTATCTTAATTATGATGGGTTTTGTTTCAGGATTATTCTTTCTATTATTTATCTTTATAATCTATTTTTCTATCATCGATTTTAAGCAAAATATTCAACTTAGAAAAGCAATGAAACAATTAGCAAAAATCAGAAATAAAAAGGTGTGAAGAAAATGAATGAAGAGAATATTCTGATTCAATGGACTGATAAAGCGATAAAGATAACGGTAGAATGTGATTGCGAAGATTCTAAGTTATTTTATAGTTTTTATATATCTTTGTTCTCATTATTATAAAAAAAGGTGAAAAAAAAAGAATGAATATGGAGGATATTGGGGTAAAATATGATATAGGAAACCTTAATGATCTAAATAAACCCCAATGGGATGGAGTATATTTCTATATAGTTGATAATGAAAAAGCAAATAATATATTAAAAGAAAAGGTGTGAAAAGTGGGCAAACAAAGATATTTATATAAACATATGATGCTCTATATTATCATTTCATTCATTATTCTTGGTTATTTTGAATGGATTATTGTAACTCTTTATTTATCATATCTCCTACTATTTTTAAAGACTGAGTTGGAATTTAATCTTACATTTATGTTTTTTACAGCAGTTTATTTAGATTTTATTTTAATTATTTTAATTATTTATTTTCTAAAAATTACTTATTCAAAGAAGGTATGAAAGCTGAAACAAAAAAAAGAAAAGGTGTGAAAATAAATGGTGTATTGGTCTGAGTTTTGGTCTTGGTATTTATGGTTTTTAACATTCATGCTTGGAGTCGCATTAGGATTTGGTTCAAGAGAAATTATTACAAATTTAAAGAATTTAAAGAAATGGTTTAATCATATTTATAGAAAAATGAAATTAAAATCTCATAATATATGTTTTCAATGTGAAGGTTTCTTTAAACCAAATGAATTAATTGAATATGAAAAAATGAAATTATGTCCAAAATGCTATAAATTATATACAGAATAAACTAAAGGTGTGAAATGTGAAAGAAAAAGTTAAATGGGAATGGAATCCAAATCCTTATGTAATATGTATATTTGTAATTGAACTCTTTATCATAATTATTACAGGATTCCTTTATTGTTTTGGAATTGCACCATATGAATTCTTTATGTACTTGGGTTTAAATGTTATATTTATGTTTATTATTTTTCTTAGTTTTTCTTATCTAAATCAAAGGAGACTTCATAAAAGAAGGATAAGATATAAAGGAAACAATAAAGAGAAGGTGTGAAAAGTGAAACTTAATAAAGAGGATTTTAATGAACTTGATAAACTTCTAAATAAAATAGGATTTGGTTCTTATTATGATTGCCTTCAATTATTAAAAGATGCAATTTATAATTTAAGATCGGATCTTCAATGTAAATTAGAGAAAGAAACTGATCTTCTTGTTCTTGTTATGTTAGTTAATAAATTAAGTAAAGGAAGAAATGATTTAGATCAAATAATCAAAGAAAGAAATCAATATATTGAGAAACTAACAATAGATCATGAACAAAGATTCAGAAAAATAATTGAAATCCTTAACAAAATTAAAGAGGAACTATCTATTTCGATAGATTCTTGTAAAAATAGTCAAGAGTTTGCAATAGCAACAGGAGATAAATTAGGAGTAGAATATTACAGAGGGATAATAGATAGTCGTCAAGGCAGTCTAAAAATATTTATTGATTGGTTAAAAGAATTAGAAAAGGTGTGAAAATATGCATTTACATTTGAATAAAGCAGAAATAACAGCAATTTTGAATTTAATTGATTTTTATCATATAAATAATGATATGATTGCAGAAGCACTTGTATCTTTTATCGATAAGATTAATATGGAAATTAGAGATTGGGATAACCTTTTGGATGAAAAAGTATGCGAATTGATGGAAGTGTCCGATGAAGTCAAATATTTAAAGAAAAGAGAAGTGGAGAGAAATCTACTAAAATCGATGCTAAAACAAAGGTGTGAAAAATAGCAAAATCGAAAGCGATCTTTGAGAAGTGCTCCAAATGTGGTAATTGTTGCAAGAGTCATCCTTGCACGATGCATCCAGATGATTTACCAAAAATAGCAGACTTTTTAGGATTATCAATTCAAGAAACAATCAATAAATACCTAATATGGAACAATAATACTTTATTGGAGAATTCCGAAGACAAATTTTACCTACGCCCTATGACTAAAAAAGAAACTAAAGATAAAGATAATATTTATGCTTTCTTTTTAGCTTCTGGGTCTTGTATCTTTCTTAATGAAAAGACTAATTTATGCAAAATCCATCCTGTAATCCCTAGAGGAGGAAAGATGTGGTCTTGTGCCATGGAAATTAATGATGAAAATAGAAAAATTGTTTACATAAAAGAATATGCTTATTATGATTGGGTTAATCATCCTTTATATCCTAAATTAAATTAAATGAATTAGAAATAATAGAAAAGGTGTGAAAAGTGAATAAAAAGAATATTGAATCGTTAGGATTATTTTCTTTAGTCTTGTTTTTTATTATTCTTGATATACTTGTATTTATAGTTTTTACGACTTATTTTATCTATTGGCTAAACAATCTTGAAGCATATATTGAATTTGCTAAAATAGATCCTTGGTATGTTTATGGAGAATCAATAGGATATGAATATAGTATCTTTGATTGTATCTTTGTTTATAGTGTCTTTCTAATAATCTTTTTTTATATCAATTCAAAAGCTCTATTAATTTTGATTAAAAAACCAAAAGAAAAGGTGTGAAAGTTGAAAGACAAAAGGAGCAGAATTAATTACGAATTGTTATTCTTTACTTCTTTTTGGGTATTTACAGGGTTCTTTACTTTAGTCACAACTCAAGGGTTACAGGATAATTCTTTTATTAATTATACATCATTAAGAATTGTTGCGATTTTTTTTATCCTTCAATTCTTTATTGTTTTCCCTTATATATTTTACAAATTTAAAAAAGGAAAGGTGTGAAAACTGAAAAAAGAATTAAATGAATTAAAAAAGGGAATTGAAGCTTCAAATATCTTTTTAGTTATGTTAGATGAAGCTTATTTTAAGAATCCAGAATGTGTAGAGCAATTTCTATATGCAAAATTCCTTGGCAAATCAATGGTGATAATAGAGGAAAATAATATTATGAAACAATGTAAATCATACTTTAAGGGTTGTGATATCTTACTAAAAATGCCAATGACAGAAGACTCACCTACTCCTGAATACCTATTAAAAAAAATTAAAGAAGAGATAAAAAAAAGAAAGAATAAGGGATCAAATCAGGAGAAAGATATGAGATTGATCTTTGAGCTCAAGATTAATTCAGATTTGAAATGCAATTGGTGTAATAGGAAGATTGAAGATGGAGATTATATTAACCTAGATTCTGAATGCAAATTTGAAATAAAAGACGGATTAATAACAATCCATCACCACCATACTTCTCTTTATCATAATGAATGTGTCATAGAAGGATACCCTGAAGATATTGAGGATAATATAAAAATAATCAGTCAAGGTTATATCTTATGTTTAAGGGATATACCCTGTGAGAAATGCAGTTATTTCATTAAAAAATGTGAATGGGATTTAAAAAAAACAGATTAATCTAAAGGTGAACATAATCGAGATAGAAAGGTTATTTATCCTAAAAAATCAAGATGAGTTAGAACAGATAGAGGGGAAGGTCATTTCATTAGGTTTTGAATTAAAGGTTCAATCGTCTCAGCATAATTGTTATTATGATTTTCCTGATCATCGTTTAGAGAAAAAAGGCACACGCCTTCGGTTTCGGTATAATGAATATTATAAACTTCTTACTTCGCTTCCAAAATCGTTAGACTTAGAGATAGATAAAACAAATCAACTAATTGTAATTGATGATTACGAAGGCAATATTATAGAAAAATACAATGGTGAACTTTCTCTATCAAAAGAGTGGTTTGATAAAGATCATAATGATGTAAGAGATCAAATTTCATTTGAATTAGATAATCTCGAAGTTTTTGTAGATTTAGAAAATATTTTTAAGAAAATTGGATTCATCAATTCTTTTATAATTAACAAAGAGAGGAAAGAATATGGGCTCAATTATTTTGATGATTTTAGAAAAAGTATTCATATTGAAATAGACTCGAATATTTTAGTAAAATCTCAATATCCCGATGTCTCTCTTGAAAATACATTACAAATATGTGTAGAAAAGGATACTCTTGAATTGACGAATCAAGAAATTGAAATATTCATAAAAAAATTAAATTCCGAAAGTCTAGAACTAACTACAAAAAACTATTTTGAAAGAGCAAAAGAAAAACTAAAGGTGTGAAAATGGCAATAGAAAAAGTCGATTTATATTATAAAGGAAAAATAATTGGATACACTATTATAGATTACGAAAAGAAAGAATCTAAATCATATATTACTGCCCCAATTGGAGTGATTCAAAAAATAATAAATCAAAAAAAAGGAGTGAAAAAAAATGGCGAAAGTATTTAATTCATTTGAAGAATTTGAGAAAGAATTCTTTCCTAAGAGTTATGAAAAGAAACAATTACAGGAATTAATTAAACAAAAAGGATTTGGTACAATATTAGCTGAAATGTTTATTAAATCAATAAAAGAAGAATTAGAAAAATTAGAAAAGGTGTGAAATAAATATGCCAGGAATAACAATTGGTAATCCAGAATACAACATTAAAGAAAATGCTGATGAGATGGAATTTGAAGATTATTGGGAGGTATTAGTTCCTGAGAAATTATATAATTTTAGGGCTCTTAATACACTTTTCCCAACTATAGAAGAGAAAATGGAAACAATTAAACAATTCCCTCAACATTATAAGAAAATAATTTCGATAATCCATCTCGGTTATATGGGAAGTGGGGCATCAACCACAATTAGATTTATTGCATATTTAATGCAGACTTTCTATAAAAGGAAGGTTGATATAATCAATTTGGCTATAAATGAAATCGTAAAGCTGAACTGTGAAAATCTAAAAAGAATAATTGAATATTCTGAGAATAAAAGAAGATTGATTACCATCTCAGATACAGAAGGAGGTTTTATTCCTAGAGAGTATACTATAAAAGAACCATTAAAACAACTCTTTAAAATATTAAAAGAAATAAATGGCTTAAACATCTTATTTCTCCCTATTTTAAATTTAAGGCCATTAGACTTTGAACTAAATGATAGAAAGATAAAGAAAACAATCAAACTGATCTTTATAAAATCATATTATGAGAGATTAGAAAGAAAATTCAAGATAAATGAAGAAGATCTTACCTTTCTAAAAGAAATCACACATGAAGGTATGGTAAAACGAAATTATGAGGCTCTGAAATTTTGTTTGGTAATTACATCTAAAAAAGAAGTGAAAAGAGGGATAATCATCCCTATTAGAGAAGATCAATTAATAATTAAAAAGGTGTGAAAGATGAACTCAGAAACAAAAGATAAAGAAAAATACAGTTGCCCTGAATGTGGTTCTTATGTTTTTTATATCACTACTACTGAAATTAATACTAAATTAAAATATAGATGTAGTAAATGTGGATATTCTACTGAAAAGAATTTTCAAAATTTATATGAGTTGAATAATTTTGAAAAAAACCGATTAGAATTATTAATAAAATCTACTCCAGAATTTAACCAATAAAATAATAATTAAAAAGGTGTGAAGTATGCCAATTAGATTAAAGCTTTTGCCGATATTTGGAGGAATAAGGGATTTTAATAATTATTCACATTCGATAATTGAATGTGCAGAAAGATCTGAATTAGCAGGGGAAATTGAGAGCGTTGCTAGAGAAAAAGGAAAAATAGTGCCTAATGATTTTACATCATATCTAAGCAGAGATGATAATTATGAAGAACCTCATTATGGAAAAACATTAGAGGATTGTTATGGATCGCCCCTTCGATATCTTGATGTAAAAGAACTGCTCCAATTTAGCGATCATAAATATGTTCTAGATAATTATAAAAATAGAGCAGTCTGGGCATATCTAAAAGAGCTTCCTGAAGATACTAAAATCGTGGTATATTTTGATTAATCTCCTTTTTTTTAATTATAAAGAGTTATGTGTGAGAAATCTATTCTATGTGTCTAATAAAAAGGTCTAATAGACTTTTCTCACATGGCTCTTAAATAGTTCTAAGGTTATTTTTTAACTAATTCTTTTAAAATAAAGTAAATCACATGAAGCATCTATACCTTGGTTTTCTATTTTTTTCTCAGAAATATTTTAATTCATATTTTCTTAAATCTTTAGATGATTACCCTTACAGAACTATTATGGAAGGAAAGAAAAGGAGTTATATTATTCATATTTGTAATCTGGGGGATTGTATTTGAAATTCTTTTGTATCTTAGCATGTAATATAAAAGATGTTTTGTACTATGTTTCATAAATCTCATAGGTCAAAAAGAAAGGTTATTAAAACAAAGAAAAGATTTATTAAGTCCTCTATTTTCTTGATTTTAATTGAATATTTATACATACTCACATGCTTAAGGACTAGTATTTATGATACATTCCTTTTACAAATCCCAATTCTCTTTTTCTATTACAAAATCAATTTCATAAAGAAAAGAAAGCGTAAAGGTGTATATTTACTTTTCTTATTTATATTGCCTTATACTTCATTTTTAATTGAAGATAAAATCACAATTACCTCTAAGAAACAAGATCTAAATTACACATTCTGGGTTGAATCATATAACATACCTTATGAGGATGAATTAATCAAATTAAAAAGTAAAAATGTTGATTTTTTAATTCCAATAAGCACAAGCACATTAAATGATATTGGCTTTTTTTATGGAGGAAATGAAAGTTTCTCTTATGAAGATGTTGGAGAAGAAGAAAACATAAAATGGGTTGATTCAAAATATATTTATGGAAATTGTAGTATTAAGATTGTTAAAGAATATGAAAATCATGGAAATGTATTAGAGATTCAGGATAAAGATTTAAAAAGCTATTGTATAATAAGACATAATTATAATTATAGTTTAATAAATAAAACAATAGAGTTTTGGATTGGTTCAACTGGTGGGTGTTCTGCTGTTGTATCGTTTGGTAATTCTGAAAGGGAAATTGAATCATTAGCTTTTACAAGCAAGAATATTTGGAAAAGAATAAATATAACAGATTGGGATGTTGTTTTCAATGGTGTGGATTCTTATAAAAAATTATTACATATTAAAATTCTTTTTAGTAATTATTATTTTAATATATATTTAGAAAACATTTATTTAGGTACATCTAAATATAGTTGCTTGTTTGATAATTATACATTTAATAACATTACTTATATGAGCTTATCTACGTTTAGCTTTCAAGAAAGCTGTATTTATTTTGATGCCATTGGCACCACTGGTGATATAAGTTATAAAGAAGGACAAAATCTACATCCCTATAAATCAATTATTGACAATGATTATCCACAGTTCCAACGACTAAATGATATAGGAATTAAATATTCCTTATGTTTGATGGTTAATGATTATGCTTTTTTAGATAATGGTGAAACATTATTGTCATTATTAAAAAGCATTAGAAATTATGATTTTTACAAAACTGCTTCAGAAATTTTCATAGATGCTGAGATTTCTAAAGAAATTAGAGAAAAATTTACATTAAATACAATTCCATCAAATAATAAATATAGAGATGGTTTAGAAATCTACAATGATATAAAAGAGATTATTAAAGAAGATGGCAAAGAATTTGGGATAATTAGAGGTCCAACAGCACCAGGGAATATTAATAAAGCAACAAGGAATGTTCCTTTTGATGAACTGGGTTTTGATTTAAGTGTGATTATGCTTTATAGAACATATGAAAATATCTATCAAAAAAACTCAGATTATTGGTTTTATCAATCTGTTAAAAAAGAAAAGGGAAACATCTTTATCGGAAGTCTTAAGAAAGGTTATTCTGATTTGAGAAAAGACCTAACAATATGTAGTTCTCTTGGAAAAGAAAGAATATTTATATATGAATATGAGAGTTTTTCAGATAAATATAGCCTAGATGATTTAAAACCATACAAAAGAAGCATAACCATACAAAAGAAGTGTGAAAATTATGAGTATTTTATAAAATTCCTTGGTTTAGAGTGCTTAAACTTCCTTTTACTTTTTCACTTCATATATACAAATTAGCGATAAATTATACACTTCTAATAGACTTTTCTAACATTCATTTTTTATAGGTTTAATCGTCTATTTTAAAATAAGAATTAGAAAAAGTGTTTTTTTATGGGTTGGATCAAATCTCTGTTTAAAAATACGGTATTTCAGATAGTGTGTCAGGTAATTTTAATTTTTTCAGGCTTTATTATGATTGCGCTTCAGGTTAATATGCAATATTTTGAGATGGGGAGTAATCCATGGAATGCAAGGCTCTATGGGATTATAGGAACATTTTTAATCTCAATCGGGACCTCAGTCGTGGGTTCTGAACTTATGATGAGTCTTAAGCGCTTTTTAATAACTACAGCGATATTATTTGGGTGTTGGACTTTCGTAGGAGGCTTTTTTGTCTTGAATGATATATCAGCAGGGACAAATTATACGAAGGGTAATCTCTGGGTGGGGTTCGATGCCTTAAGTGGGACACTTCAGGGAGCTAGTGTTATCACAAATGCAGTATTTATTTTATTGATAATCGGGATACTTATTACTGCAGTTCTATTTATCGTACTGAGATATAAGGATAAGGGGTCTCGTATTACAACCATTATTTTAATAATTTCAGCAATAGTTTTGAGTTGCATCTATTTTTTTATGAGAGCAGGGGTTATATTATTTTAAATGTAGAATAGGGGTTATTTTATAGAATGCTAGATAAAAGCTTTTGTAATAAGATTCTTTTGGTGGGGCTTCTTACATTCTATTTTTTCATGTTTGAATTAGCGTTTATTGTAGTGTTGATGAGATCTTTATTAGTGTTGAGTATTTTAGAAATACTTCTCTGCCAAATCTTATCAATCTCGCTTTATACATTCCTCTTTTATGTATCTTATACAAAACGGATCTGGCGCATAAATCTTTCTATATTCTTTAGCATCCTTTCTTTAGTTGCCCTTTTGATATTTGTTTTATTTCATATACCTCATATAATAGAGGTCATTCTGTCTTTAGCGCTTATTTTAGCAGTCATAGTTTTTATAATTATAAAGGTAATTATAAAATCGCATTTATGGGCTCTTATTTTAAAAATAATAATTATTTCATTATTCTGTATTTTAGCATATTTCTTTTTAAGCACCCAATTCTTTATCTCGAAAGTAATTTTCTTAAGTTCTGCAATAGGTTCTGTTATAGCCTTATTCTATTCCATCAAAACATTTAACACTCCTTCAATAAAACCTCTTAATCTTAAATTATATTTCAAATTAGCATTAGTGTCAATCCCTTTAATAAGTGCATCTTTTTTATTTTTTCCAATCAAATCTGTAGAAATTGATCCTGATGGAGAACCTGAATTAGTATTTTGGTCAGATCCTTTCTCATTACCACGTTCAAATACTACATTACAAACATGTGCTCAAAATGGGATCACATTTACAGTTGTATTAAGAACATCCTTTATTGATAGTGTTGATGAGAGAACCACGGTAGCCTCACGAATTCAGAACTTAATTGATGCGGGATTGAGATTTCATATAACTATTGGGGGCCCTTCAGGTGACTTTTATTGCCATATAGATAATGCCGACACTTTTCTTGAAGAATTCAAAATCATCAGGGCATTTTTATTAAATTATAGTCTTTATGCATATATAGATTCTATTAATGTAGATGCCGAATCTCCAGGAGATTATTTTAAACAATTTGAAACCGAAGGATATTCTACTGCCGGACAGTATTATGTTAAGAGTTTACCTTCTGAACGTGATATAGAAAAAGCAGAAGAGGGGCTGAAAGAGTTCTTAGAATTAATTCATGCTGATGGGAAGGATGCTGGCATTATTATGAACCCTATTTATCTCGATGAGGAAGATGGAGACTCAGATCAGGCACAACTCCAAAAAACTATTTATGGGCTTGATTTAGATTTTGACTATAGCGTCACGATGCTATACCGGACGCAACGAGTCCCAAGCGTTTTTGACTATGCTCTTTTAGGGTTGAAAGATTATCATTATCTTAATGATTATGAAATTGACTACTATAAATATGAGAAAGAAGATCGTTATTTAATGCCTCTCTCCGAGTTTTATTATAAAGTCTCTTTAGAAATGTCAGGCAGTCCCGTTGGTGTAAAGGGGAATGAGCGTTACATTTTTATAGGCAACTTTCATAGCAGAAATAAATATACCTCTTATATAAAAGATAAAGAGTATAAAAAAGATTTAGATATTTGTAAGCATTTTGAGATCGAAAAGGTTTTTCTTTATGAATGGTCATCATTTATAAGTCGATATGGTGAGGAAGAACTAGAAAAACTCGGTTCTCATAATCAGCATAATAAAAAATGGGTTCTTACCTTTCCGAGTTATTCTTTATACCGAGAGCTTGCTTATGTGCTTATCATCGTGATGTGTGATCGCTTCCTCTATCTTTAGTTTTAAAAAAAATCGCTTTTTCTAGTTAAACCTTTCTTATATTATACACTTCTAATAGACTTTTCTAACATGACTCTTAAATAGTGTTAATTCTATTTTTAGTCAATATAAATATATTTATATAAATGAGGTTAAAAAAACAATGGTCATGGAATTATTAGCAAATAAATGGATTAAAAGGCTTATTATGGCATTAACCTGTATTTTAGGATTATTTCTTTTATTCGAGCAAAGCGTAAACCGTCTTTTTTCAATGGGTACTAATCCTTGGAATGCGAGAGTCTATGCGATTATAGCAATAGGGATCATTGCCATTGGCTATGCATGGATTGAATATCCTAATAAAAAGAATATGTTCATCAAATTCACTGTAATGTTCGGGATCTCATTCGGGATCGTCTTAGTGGTTGGAGGGTTATATTTAGGTAATGATATGGCTACAGGATCAAATTATACTGGAGGCAATATCTGGGTAGGATTTGATGCATTGGAGTCATTAGAAGGTGTTGGAAAAGCAGCAGTTCTTATTGCAAATGCCGCAGTTATTTTAGTGCCCCTTGGCATACTTAGTGCGACCGTCATGATGATCTTCTATTCTGATACGACTGACGACCTTATGAGCGTCATTATAGAAGGCGGGCTCTCATTCGGGTTTATGGCATTATACGGTATCTTAGGATCTATGTTCGGGTGGCTTCCTTAAGCTTAACTCATAAAATAAGTCTTGGTATCTATCATGCACTAAAAAGCCTTTTTTTTCTATAAAATTCAATAAAATAAAGAAAGTAATTGAAATTGAGATCACATGTTAAAGAAGCCAGCATTATTGGAGCCTGCATTAGAGTTCGGAGCATCGAGGCGAGAATTGGTTTTGATGTATGGCTCTGCACTATTTGGGATCATAGGTTATTTCTTCTTTCCTAGTTGGTTAAAATTCTTAGCCTTTTTTCTTCCTATTATTGTATTATGCTGGGTCTATAAAAGCAGAAACGATCTCTTTAATCAGAATTTATTCATAATTTTAGGTATTATTTTTTTTTTACTTCCTTGTAGTTATATTACATTTGACGCATCAACCAATTATAGTGTTGATATGCTCAATTTTATCATGCCTGTAGTCGATATTTTTTCACTCTTAATCTTTGTAGGGCTTCCTGTCTTTTTATTTGTGTGTGCGATTATCGCAATCATAAGAGGCAACATTGGAGGCGCTACAAATGCGATTACAAAATTAATCATTATTATCATTTTCGTAACCTTAGCAATCTATATTTTTAATATTATAGGGATTTCGATCCCTGGAGTAACAGGAGGCGTATTCAGACTCTATAGTATTATGATCAGTATTATCGTTCAGATCCCTTTAGTGATCATAGAAGCAATTAATTGGATTATCAAATTTCTTAATGTGTTTATTTTAGCGATCACTGGTGTAATGAAATGGTTTGGTGTAGAGACCACATTTGATAAAATACCATCTATAGAACTTCCTCGGGAGATTGAAGGCGCTTTTTCTTCGTTCAAGGGCATTTACAGCTTTGATATCGCAGCAGAGAGATTCGATAATATGACCCATACAGAGCGAGTCTTTGCAGTCCATAATTCGCTTCCTTTATTAATTTCTATTCTCTGTATAGCGTTTGCGATCTTCTCTTCTCGAAAAAAATGGCATGCGAGAATTACTGATGTTTTTACTAAATTAGATTATGAAGAGAAAGAAAAAGAACGATTCTTTTTTCCTAATATGGATTATACACTCATTATTTATATCGTTATCATCCTTATCGCAGCATTTGGAATTTATCTTACCTATGTAAATGCTTTCAAAAAAGAAGGAGCCCTTGCCTATGAAATGTTTAAAGTCTTAGGTTTCTTCTCAATTTATTTATTCTTATCAATTATCCCCCTCATCTTATTAAACTTTTCCGGACTCGCATATTATAAAAAAGCCAAAATAGGAGACTCCATCAAAGGCACTCTTATAGGACTCATTATCTTATTCATTGTTTTTCAGGTTATGAACTCTGGGACTACTATGTCTGCTATGGCTCTCGAAAACCATTCAGGAGAGATCCTCTATATCCTCCAGACCTTCATCTTCGTTGCCCCCTCTGAATCTCTCATGTTCCATGTTTTCATTCCTGCCCTTGTCATGGGAATGATCGCAAGTTACTCCGGAAAAAAAGTATTTCAACTACAAGGGCTCTCAGTCACAGAACGCTTAGTCCTCAAAAGCGCTGAGATCATGGCGAAACAAGAAACCGTAAGCATTTATGAAAATTTAGGCTATAAAAAGAAAGTTGCTAGAGAAAGAGCAAAACTCAATAAACTCAACCAAGAAAGAACTGAAATCGTAAAAGAAATTACCGACATTGTAAGTGTCTATGAGGAAACTATATTTGGCAGACCAGCAAGCGTCATCATTCTCATCATCTTTGGGATGATCCTCCCAAGCTTCGTGTTCGCATCCTTCCACTTCTTTACCTCCGGACTTGATGACTATGTACTTTTTTGGACATCAGGCTTAGGAACAATATACTTCACAGGCGGATGCGTTTTTATATACTTGAATCTGCGTTACGGGTGGCTCTCCGCAGTCTTGGCACATGCGGCGTGGAACACATGGACAATCATCCTCGTTGTATTCCTCACTGTGGGATAATATAATTAATCTTATTTAATATTTATTTTTATAAAATCATCTATTTTTAAGAATATTTAAATAGATCTTTGCAAGAAGATAATATTATATTTATATAATTTATAATATTAATAAATAATATTCAATATTAAGGAAAAAAAATCAATTTCTTTTTTATTTAAGGAAAAGAGATAAGGATGAGAATAGATGGAGTTAGAGGCTAAAAAGATCAAGAAAATAAAAATTGAGGAGATCTCTAAAGAACATTTTGGAGATCGAGTATGTTTAGATTTTAATAGTTTATTGGGAGAAAATGAAGGTTTATTGGTGGGAAACTATAGCAGAGGGTTGTTTCTTATTAATAATGAAAAAGCTCCTGAAGCGCAAAAATATGAAATTGAGGAGAGACCTTTTAGGGTTAATGCGGGAGTCGTTTCTGCGTATGTGTATATGCCTAACGGTAAAACAAAATATCTTTCCGAGCTTAGGACAGGGGACAAAGTATTAATAATAAATCCCAAAGGTCATGCGAGGGAAGTTGAGATCACAAGACTTAAAATAGAAACAAGACCTATGACCTTAATAAGAGGAACAAGCATCTATGATAAGGAGATCCCTCTTGAGACTGAAAGAGATCTTACCTATTTTAAAACATATCGAGAAATATTTAAATGGTACGACCCACACACGATGGATCCTATATTAAAAGTTCAGGACGTGGAGTCTTATATCGGAAAAAAGCTTCATGTCAAAATGGATATCTCAACATACGTTCAAACCGCAGAAACGGTTAGATTAGTAAAAGCCCCGGAGGAGAAACCGATCTCTATAACAGACCTTGAATTAGGAATGGAAGTCTATGCCTATATTATAAATCCTACCTTAAGAGGGCGCCATTTCGGAACCGAATATGAAGGGTTCTGCCTAGAAGTCTAAGAAATACGTTTTTTATTCTTTTTCTTATTATCTTTATTTTTATCTTGCATTGCTACTAAAAGAAAAAAAATATTTATGATACTATTTTCATAAGCTTGTATTGTATTTTTATTAGGGGACATATTGTCTATTAATTATCCCGAAAATCGGGACAAATTAATAATATAATTAGGATTCATTTTCTCCAAATCTTACTCCATATTTTGTAAGATGCAATCGAATTGCCTCTTTGATGAATTCAGCTCTGCTGGAATATCCATACTCTTTATTATCTACTATCTCATCAATTTTCTTCACAAATGATTTTGGTAATGAAATGCTAGAATAATCCTCAGTCATACATAATATATATATACCCTAAAGTTAAATAATTCTATTATAATTTTAGAGTTAGTTTATATATAGCGCAGAGGTGACGTAAGATTTAAATACTTCTTCTTCTTTATTTAATTCATACATCAATTATAAATCAATTATATATGGTCGATCAAAATGACAAAATATGCTACGATATCCCTCCCTAAGAAGTTTATTCAAAAGATCAATGCCGTTATTATAGAAAATCCTGAGGCTGGCTATTCTAGCGTAGCTGAATTCGCAAGGGATGCAATAAGATCCCTTCTAAGAGAAATTGATAGTAAAAAAAAGGATTCAAGACCCTCTCCAGAAGTGCCCATCATTATTGAGGAGGATTTAAATGAGTAAGAAAACTAAACAAGGATCCATTCAACAATTTGGAACATTAGAACGCTTTCTTACTCCACTTGTTGAGAGATTTTCATATAAGCCCGATAAAGATTTTGCTCGTTATAGCTTTGGTCTCTTTAATGAACACGAAATATTTTATTATGCTATAAATAAAGAGATGTGTTTTACTTTAGATGAATTTGCAAAATATATAATTATCCCATATAATACCGTTGCAAGGGCATTTAAAAGAATGACTTTGAAAAAATTTGGAGATGAATCATATCAATTTATTGAAGGAAAAGATTATTTTAAGGAGCTTAGAAGTAATTTTGGATCGATGGACAATTTGTCCATCGATAGTAAAGGGGATAAAAACATTATTTTCCTCACATTTTTGGGAACTTGGAAATTATTACCTACTTTTAGAAATGATATCCCAATCAAATTATATCATTGGTTTGGGGAGAAACTTTATTTGTTAATGAAATCAAATCAATTAATTTCAGGAGAATTCTTCTTTACAAATAAAATAGGTACTTTGGTTCACCAAATTATTGGAGATAAAAAAAGGTGTTTTGTTGATGAAAAAGGATATATGTATTCTTCAAAAGGAGAGATGTTAATTGCTAAAACTCTGAGGCAAATTAATATTGATTTTCAATATAATGCGCCCATTAATTTACCAAATTGGCTTATTACTAAATTACGGAAAGATTTTCCTAAAGAAATCTTACTTAAAGCAGGATGGATGACTATTCCTTCATATATTACTTCTGATTTTTTATTAAGAATAATCCCTAAAACAGTTATTGAATATTGGGGGATAGAAGATTCATCTTCTTATAATGCTAAAAGGGAAATAAAAGAATTTATTTATCGTGAGATAGAAATTCGATGCATTCCAATTGAAGCCCACGAAGACCATAATATTCCGATTTTAAAGAAAAATTTACTTAAAAAATTAGAAAATTAAAGAAGAAATTAAAAACAATAAATAAAAAGAGATGAGCAAAATGAATGAAATAGAATGCGAAACAATCGAAATAAAAATACCAAAAGCTCTATTACCACTTCTTGAATGCTTGAAAACAGTCTCAGGGCAAGATACAAAATCCCTCTTAACCGAGATGATACGCTCAGAATTAAAATCAATCTTCGAGCAACCGTATCATATTATAGATTATCTTGATCAAGCGAAATGCGCTATATTCCTTGAATTTGAAAAAGGGTTAGAGCAATGGGATGTTATAAAACAAGAGCAAGAAAAAGATCATACACAAGAAGAAAAAATATATGTGCATACATAGTTTTCTTCCCTTCTTGTTCTGATCTCTAAATTAAATATTTTTTTTCTTTTATTAATGTTCTTAAAAATATGATGACAAAAAAATTAAATACTCAAAAATATAATAAAATAGTGGTGATGACAAAAATGAGAAAAATAAACTTTCTTTTACAAATTATATATTTTATCTTTTTAATTATTTTATTCACATTCTTACATGAATTAGGTCATTTTATTATGTTAAACTTCTTAGGTATCAAATCAAAGATTTATCTTAATTTATTTGAACCAAAGGTAATTGGTAGATTTCATAAAAGAAACCCTAATAAAAATTATATTAGATTAGTAGCAGTGAGTGGATCTTTGTTTGAATTGCCTTTTACAATAATATTTCTGATTTTAGGAAGATACAAAAAACAATTCGGGATGTACTTTTCGTCATGGATTAAATTATTATCTAATATTTGGTATTGGGCAATATCACCAATTTACAAATATGGAGATGCATATATATTTTTAAAGATGACACCATCTCTTAATTATACGATATTCACATTATTATTTATTCTATTTGGGATCATTACATTTATATTGTTTATAATAGACTTTGATATATATTATCAAGAATATTTAAGATTGAACAAGTTAATCAGAATTGAAAAAACAAACTATAAAGAGGCACAGTCAAGATTTGATTTTAACTTATGGGATGAAATCGTTATTTAAAGAATAAATCTAAAAACCCTTCTCTTTTTATTATACACTTCTAATAGACTTTTCTCACATGACTCTTAAATAATGTAAATCCATATTTAAAAGCAATAATTAAGATATTTCTTCATTATAATTTATTATCTCTAGAAATGAGAAAAGAAAGTAAGAAAAAAATAATCATCGGATTCATCATTAGTTTGATAGTTTTTTCAGTTCTCTTTTTCTTATCTCAAAATGGTTTGGCAACCCAAGATGATGAAGACACTGAAGCCACGTTGCATTGTTCTTTAGAAACTAATTCTCTTGAACTTGTTGGAAGTACACTAATGACATTGGGGACTTATTCGTTTTGGGAAGAACCTGAATTAGATATTGGAGCATTTAGTCACGATACCACAAGAGTAGAAATATCTGAAATACAAAACGCATTATTTGAGACAACATCTACAAACTTTAATAATACGATAATTCCTTCAAATTTAATGTTTAATCATACTACAAATTCTATTCCTGAATATACAACTTCAGCTCCATTTGATACAATTATTTCTACAAATATTAATTATAATTATACAAACTTTGTAAATTATGATACTTATGAAGGATTTACATTAGAAACGGGAAATATAGTTCCAAATGGAGATATACAAAAACAATGGCAGAGACCTATAGGAAACGATAATTATGCTCTTATTGATGAGGGAATTATACCAATTACTATAGGTGGAGACTATATATTTCATTCAAGCGATAATGAATATACAGATATCTATACTATGGGAACCATTGATATGTCGGGATATGATTCTTATGTGGGAGGTGGTGTGGGAAAACAGGTTTATCAAATTACTTGCTATATTTATTGTTATAGTGTATGGTCTTCCTCAAATATATATTTCTCTGGAAATCAACTTGGAATGGTTGAGACACCCGTGTCTTGTCCAATATCAAATTATGGGTGGAGGACAGTTGTATGGTCTGGATTGAAGTTAAATCAAACTGAGTTAAATAATTTACAAATAACAAATAGAAAACCTTATGCTTATGATATTGATTATTATATTGGTACAATGTATTGTAAAGTAGATTTCTATGGAAACGCTAATAATTCTTTAAGTGAACCATTTAAGGGACTTCAAGTTAATAATTTTAAATATCAAATTCTTGGAACAAATTATACAGCACCATCATTTAACATTTCTTATAATCCTTTATATGGTAATTATCTACCACTTAAAGAAGAAAATGTGTTTGTATCATATTATTTTACAAGTATGAGTTTAACATATTATGATCATATAAATGACTTAATAATTCTCCCTCAAAATTTAAGTTTAACCTTTTATTTTTGGTTTAGTGAGGTATCATATAATTTTTCTGTAAATGTTTCTTGGAGCTTTAATGAATGGAAAGTTCCAACGGAAGTGGATTTAGCGATAAATGGCGAGGAAGTAATTGATAGCACCTACAACTCTGGGTTTTGCCTTCTTTCAACGTATCCCACATTCCTCATGATTACAGCGACAGATACGGTATTTTTTAAACTTAACATTTCCATCGACTTTAGTTTTTCCTTTTCCTTAGATGTCATATCAAAAACATATTTACGTAAATCATTTGAATTGGAGAGTAATCATGAAATAAATATAGAGCAAATCAATTTCGATTCTAATTTAGTCATTAAGAAAATCTATTTGAATAATGCTGATAAGGGTTCAAGTAATCCTTGCATGTTATCTCCAAGTGTGAGTATGGATACTGGGAATATTTATTATTTAGAGGTAATTTTAACGGAGGAGATCTATTTACCATTACAATATTTTTATAACGCTCTGGGAGATGGCACATCTTCAATATATATGTCAGGGAGTATAAATACATTACATTATTATAATATTGGAGGTAATTCTCTCTACAGTTTAGTTATTCCTTCAGGCTGGGTTGTAGAAAATGGTTATCTCACATTCTCAAATCTGGATTATTTACCAGATTATACTCCGAATTATAGTGAGGATTTAAATGATTATGGTTATTCCTCGCCTAGTTATGGAGATGAGGACGTATCATGGGATTCACAATATTATCAAACTAATGCAAATGGAACAAAAATAGACGAGTCTGGCGGGAGTGGTTATGAAATAGTCTATGCAGAGTATTTCAATGCTCTGAATGGATATATGTATCATACCTATGGAGACTTGGATGGATACAATAGCACATACTCAGTTGTGGATTATCTCTACATGCAGAATTTATTCCCAACCGAATTTAGTTATGAAGATTGGTCAGACTGGGTACATTATTATAATCCATATTATATTTTAAGCTCTTTTGATTCTGGAAGTTTGAGCTCTTCTTTATCCCCTGAGCCTGATGAAAGTGTTCCTTTAAATGATTCTTTTACCTTTATAAATGGTACAAAAATAGATGATGGTAATTTTTATGAGATTGATGAGGATTATGCTTATTTTTTATATGATATTTTTAATGAAACTGAGAATTTTGAGTTTCTTACCGCAAGTTATGATATTGGTGGGTTAGGTGGTAATGATCATCCTTATGATATTTGTTATTCTAATAATTATTTTTATGTAACAGATGGTACTTTCGATTATATCTATAAATATCCGACAGATTTTAGTACACTCACAGAAAGTTATGATATTGGTGGGTTAGGTGGTAATGATTATCCTCGTGGAATTTGTGAATATAATAATTCCTTTTATGTAACAGATGGTACTTTCGATTATATTTATCAATATCCATTAGATTTCTCCACACTTACAACATCCTATAATATAGGAGCTTTAGGTGGTAATAATGAACCTATTGGTATTTGTTATTCTAATAATTATTTTTATGTAGTGGATTATATCGATTGTTATGTATATCAATATCCATTAGATTTCTCCACACTTACAGCATCCTATAATATAGGAGCTTTAGGTGGGAATGATGCTCCTTATGGAATTTGTTATTCTAATAATTATTTTTATGTAGTGGATTATATCGATTGTTATGTATATCAATATCCATTAGATTTCTCCACACTTACAGCATCCTATAATATTGGAGCTTTAGGTGGGAATGATGCTCCTTATGGAATTTGTGAATATAATACGTATTTTTATGTAGTGGATTATTTCGATTGTTATGTATATCAATATCCTTGTTATAGTGAGCATATCCTGAACTTTACAACCGAATTTACATTTACAACGAATGAAAATGGAACAATTAGTTTTATTAATTTATTTTATTCTCATAAAACTAATGAATCCATAGAAATCTCATTCTACATTTGGAATTATGCTTTAAGTCAATGGGATTTAATAAATAGTTCTACAAACAATGTTGGTTTTTTTAATAATTATTTTACGTTAAATTCAAGTTATTATGATGTTTCTAATACGGTTAAACTAAAATGGTATGGAAACGATACAAATCATCCATTTGAATTATATCTCGATAAACTAATGGTTTATGTATATTACTCTATGCCTCACCATTACCCTGCAACCTATTCTTTTACAGAGGAATTAGGAAAATCAGGATTGGATATTGGGTTTGTAGATTCTGCAACATTACCAAATTCATGTTCAGTAAAAATTGACGCAGAATTGGATAATCATCGAAATATTCTAAACCTGACACATGATGGGGGAGCAGATGATCCCATTATTGTTCATAATATCGATACACCTCAAACCACAGGTACATGGGAATGGTATTGGGCAAGCTCGGATATATCACGAATCCAACTTTTGCGTTTTTATTCCTCTGCAACAATAGGGATAGTATTACGAATATCCTCAGGTAAATATTACTATGCTAATTTAGCAGGTACATCTATTGAAATTGTGGGAGACACACCTGTTAATAACATATTTGATCATTTTAAATTGGTTTTTGATTGTACCACAGATCGCTTTGATCTTTATATAAATAATGTTTTACGGGTTGATGATGGAGAATTCAGAAATGTAGTAGATTCTATTAATAATATTAATATTATAAATTCTGATAATGCTGTCTATTCACAGTATCTTGATGCTGTTGGAGATGTTGCCGATCCTAATTACCAGACAGGCGACAATTACTTTTATGAGAATTACATGGGAACTCACACATTTGAGAATTATAATATTACTTCCAACCTTACCACTTTAGATGGATGGACACTTACACCTGCAACAGGTTGTAGTATCAACATAAACGGAACGTATGATGCTCATAAGAAATATATGGAATTATTTGATAATTCTATAGATCAAATTTCTATAAAGGATGATTGGATTCCTCAAACATCAGGGACAACAGAATTTTATTTTAAATCTTCTGATGTTGTAAAAACAACGTCTTTTTTATTTTATAACGAGTTAAGTCAACAAACAATCCCACTTCAAGCAAAAAATAATACCATTCAATATTATATAACGTCTTGGGTTAATATGCCCGGCGGAAGTATCAATAATAACACTTGGTATAATATTAAAATCGTGTTTAATTGTGCTACAGACACTTATGATTTTTATTTAAATAGTGTATTATGTGCGACTAATTCATTTAGATTTGTTTCTACAACTATAACTTATTTATCTTTGAGAACAAGTACAACCGAATTGGGTTATTATTCCTATTTTGATTCTCTTTCATTTAGTTGGGAAGATGATATAAATTCGAGTCTAATATTATATATGGAGGAATTGGATGATGTTTATGCTAATATAAATAAAAGCATAGATCTCCCATTTTTGAATAGATATGATATAGGATATGATGATTATCAAAAACTCTATAATGTGACAATAGAGTTTGAATATAAATGGACTGTTTATAATGGCTCATATCTTCAAGATGCACAATTTATAGCCGATTCAAATGTGTATTCTCTTATATTAGACGGTAATTGGCACTCAGCAGAATATACTTTTCATTTCAATTCTGGTTCTGTTGATGAATTTAATGCTATTTTTAATATAACAAATGGAGAATTAGAAATCAGAAATATGAACTATACCATTCAATTTGATGCAGTAGATACATTAGGGTATAATAGATTATATCAGTTTTTCAGATACCTTCCTTCATTGTCGCTGGATTATTTACAACAAACAAGAGGGAATTGGATTCTCAATTTTTCATATACATTTATAGAGAGTTCGGATGCAGAATATTACAATTTCTATAATACAATAGATAATTCTCTACTCTATTTTATGATTTATATTAATACTGAGAATGGGTGGGAAGATCCTGTAATTTATAATTATAATACTACACAGAATAATGTAGCTTTTTCATTCAATATTACACAATATATTAATGGAGAAGGAAGTTTTGAGTTCAATGATTTTTATTTAGAGTTTTATTTGGCAGGAAACCCTTCTGAATTTGAATTAGATGATTTAATTCTATTTGATTTTGATGATGAATTTTATGAAGTATTGGCATTATGGATAACTGATACTCTGGTAATCCCAAGTCAAAACCTAACAATATATTGGATTGCATCTGATCGTTATATTTCAAATGTAGAAATAGTGCAGGAACATGAATCTGTATCTGGAACTTGGCTATTGGGAAATATAACACTCCTTAACAATATTTTACAGAGTTTTATGTTTGAAAACAATACTGTAGGTTTTTATCAAATGAATTTGACCTTTTATGATGATTACGATAATTGGGAATTATGGACATTAAATTTTACAATAATTAGTTCAATTTCGATTTCTACAAATTATAAGAATCCTCTTTTCATAAATGAAATTGGTACAATCTCAGCATATATTTATGCAGATTATCCAATTCATAGGGTTTGGTATGAGGATTCTATAAATTATGTATTAGAATATGATAATTCCTCATATCCAATTTATGAATATGAGTTTAATTTTACATATAGTTCGGCAATAGAAACTCAATATAACATTAGTATAATGGTTCTAGGAGAATATGGTGATTATTTCTGTTGTAATATCACATTCTTGAGTGTAATTGAAAGGACAACTATGATGGATTTCAACAATATCTATTCAAGTTATTATCAAGATGAATCATTATATATACTGGTTTTACTAAAAGATTTATATAATAATCCATTAGGCTCAAAATCAGTTTATTACAGTATTTTAGATCCCTCTGATATAACAATAGCCTCTGTATTAACTTCCACCAATGGTTCTGGTATTGTTTTAATTCAATTAGATTTTGATATTACCTATGAAATTGGATTTTATCATTTATATGCAAATTACACAGGAGACACAAGTTATACTGGTGTGTGGAAAATTCAGAGTTTTCAATTAAGACCGATTTTTAGATCAGTAAATTCAAGTGATATAAGTTTACAGGTGAATGGATATAATGTAATTGATAATTATATTCAAATCAACAATACAAACAACTTCACTTTAACAAACGATAATACAGCGACATTTGATATGTCAATCTTATGTAAGTTAAATTATACTGAAACAATACCTTATTCTGAATACTTAGATTATGATTATTTATTCACTGCGACCTCAGATATAACTCAGATAATATTTGATACTGCAAATATATCGAGTTATCCTTCTAATTTCACTTATTACTATTTTGATAATTTAGTATCATCAAATTATGCGATTGTTGGAACTACATTTAGTGTTTTAGATATAATTGGAGATACGTTTTATAATAATGATGATTTTAACGTGCAATTTAGATATTACTATGATTCAATTGAAAGAACCCAAATAACCTCAAATCCGAGAACTGATTCTAATCATGTTATTTTTGATGAGAATTTATTGGCTTCCAGATCATTTGATTATTGGTATGTGTTAAATTCTTATGATATTAACACAATGTCACTAAATCACGTTAGAACAGGAACTACAATAACTTATGAGGATTTTACAATAGAGGCTTCAAAATATTATTTCGAGAAATCAAGTCTAAGTAATGATATTTATACAGCTACAGTTGATTATATGTGGAATCCTATTGTAAATAGCACAATTACATTTGATAATGGAACAACCTGTAATGTGAGAATTACATATCAAGCAAGTTTGAATATTAATAATGTGACAATTGTATTAGATTTATCATCAAAAAACCTTTATGCAGAAAACTGGACATATTCAGCTACACAATCAGAAATTACTAAAGTCTTAGAGGTCCCTCATATCAATTTTACTACATCTTCTCAGATAATTACAATCACAGGGATTTCGGATACTCCTTATGCTATAATTTCAAGCTATACGAATCTTGAAGAAGTGAGTTTTGATGAGGACAATTATGGGAAATTAAGGGAGCCTTATATAGGATATCTTTCATATTCTAAATTCTCAAGATCGTTCTTAATCTATGATATTAAATCTGATTGGGTATTAGATGGCATTCATTATGGGACTACCGTTAATGATATTTTAGATAATGGTTATTTTGAATGCACAGGATGGGGCACAGGGATTTCCTCCTCATATTTGGTTTTTACAGCAAATCCTGTTGATAGGATTAAAAGAGAACAATTTGAAGATAAAGTAGTGTATAAAATAACATGTAACTTACCGGTCTATGATGCGGATTTTGATTTCTATATCTCAGGGGAAGGAAGGATCACAATTAACAAGCAATTAACTGATATTGATGAGGATAAGGATCAAACTATAATGAAAGAATATTCTTATAAGAGTAAAACGTATTTTGAATTCGAGAACATAGACTTTAGTATCGGTAAAAATGAGCTCATTATTTATTACGAAGAGCATACAATTGTAAATGATATAGGATATTATATCGTAGTAGGGGTTGCAATTGCAGGACTTATAGTTATTTGGAAACGAAAAGAATTACTTGATAAATTTGGCCTTGATAAAAATAAATCATGGTTTTTAAGAATTTTGATGTGGAATAAAAAGAATGCTCCTAAAGAAAAAACAAAGGAAGGAATAGAAAAAGCAAAAATACCGAATTCTGAACGTGGTAAAAAGAAAAGAGTAAAAATTAAAGAAAAACAAAAAGAAAAAACATTTTCAAATAAAGTATTAAAATTTGCATGGGGTGAATCAAAAACATGAAAGGATCAAGAATTTTCTTAACTGTTTTTTTGATTATACTTGTATTCGCAAGTGCATATTCCTTTCTCTTACTCTATTATAATAACCTTAATATCGTAAAAACATTTTTATATCTTCTCTATAAAAATGATCAATTTCTTTCTAACATTCCTTTCTTTTTTGTCCCTAAAGCATTAATGATATTTAGTTTAAGCTTAGGTATTCTTACCTTTAATGCTTATTTTAATTATAAAAAATCGATTCAGTATAAAATCGTATTAAAAGCGATATTCATTTTATATCTTGCTTTGTCTAGTTGTTATACTTTTGGTCTCTTTGATACCATTTATAATATCAAAAAACTGAATATAATAGAATGGGGGATTGTAGTATTTGGGATTTTCGCTCCTATTTGTATTTTAGTCGTAGGAAAGATTATTCTCAATTTCAGGATAAGAGGGCATAAAATATTCAATTACACTACGTTATGGGTAATTTATATTATAATTGCACTCATATGGGAGTTTTTATATCCTGGAGAAATTATGTTTGTGTGTATTGGGGTTTATTGTGTTATGAATGCGATTTTACTTTATTATTGTTTAGCAAAAGGGGGTGGTAAAGAAGATGAATAAAGAACAGAGGAATATAAAAACAAAAACAATCTATGTTCTAAAAAATATAATTTTATTTACTATTATTTATGTGATTGTAATTAGCATTCTCTATGATCTCTGGTCATTATGGCAAATGATAGTATTCAAAAGAATAATCCTTGATCATTGGGAAATAGGGGCTATTTTTATGTGTTGGTTTGCGGGGTGTTATATTATAGACTCTGGGTTTTTTTTATTCAAAATCGATAACTTCAATGAAATTGCGCTTGCTGTTGCGTTTTCCTTTTTCTTAGGTGACATTGGTGGCTTTCTTCTCTTTCTTAAACATGTTCTATACTAAAAAACATCCATCAATCCAAAATCAAAACCTTTTTTATTATACATTTCTAATAGACTTTTCTAACATGAGACTTAAATATTTAGAAAAGCATTTTTTAATAATACTCTATATAAAATAAAAAAATGTTCTAAAAATGGCAAAAGAAAAGTCTGAAAAGTCTAATTATGGAATAGTCTTTACCTTTGGTCTATCGGTCTTAATTATGCTCTTATTGTGTATCTTTCTTTATCCAAGCATGAAATATGGAGACATGAAAGTAATTGATTTATTTATTGTTACTTCTGTTGGATTTGGGGTCGGAGTGGGTGTTGCAATAATTTTAATATTCGTAGCAAAAATAAATACTGACTTTAATCTATTAGGATTTGCGATCTGGTTTTTTACGTTGTTTTTACTTTTATTCTGTGGAAGCACTATTGAAATTGGAGATATTTATATGGGACAATTGCTCACAATTCTTGCAATAACTCTTGTAGTGACCGCAGTCGCAGGCTTTATCTTGATTGGGATAAGTAAAATAATTTAATAAACAATAATTCCTTAGACAGGTGAATAAAAATGAAGCAACAAGTGAAAAAAAAGATCCTATTAGGATTCATTGCGATATGCCTTATACTAACTGGTTTCGCTGTATTAACTTTGAACATACATAATAAAAACTCTGCTGTAAAAGCTGAAATAAATGATGTTATCTTAGAGAGGCCTAAATCCTCCACAACAGTTTATTATGATTTCAATATAACGATTGATAATGAAGACCCCACATGTGATTGGACGTGGGCAGAAGGAGAAGCGTGGTGTTCGGGAGATGGTTCATGGACTACTCCATATCTTATTGATGATATAGAGATCTATCTAAATAATACAGATACAGCCTGTATTAATATCTCAAATAGTTATGGAGTGTATTTCAAAATCTCTAATGTGATTTTAACAAATAATGCATCAGATTATGGAGTAGGGATTTCCTTACTTAATTCCACAAATGGAATAATTGATACTGCAATAAGTGACAGTAATGGAGATTATGGGATTCATGTAGAGGACTGTCTTAATATTACTCTCGTTGATGCACATTGTTCTGGTAATCATCATGGAGGGGCTGTATTCCTAAACACAAATTCGTCTAGTGTTATTTCATGTAATTTTAGTGCAAACAATATGTATGGTCTAATCTTTCAATCGGGATGCATTGATAATATAATTGATTCGGACTGCTATTTCAATGATAATGGCATGATTGGCATTCTATTACAAAATGTGATAAACTGTAATCTAACTGAAACAGGAGACAAACAAATATATAGAAATGGTATAGGTTTATGCTTGAATGAAGCAATCGAATGTATTATTCAAAATGGAGACTTCATTAATAACACAAATTACGGACTACAAATCGCTGAATCTGGAGAGGCATCTGAGAATAATATGATCTATGAAAACTCTTTTGAAGGGAATGGTATAAATGGAGAAGATAATGCGACAATCGGGGTAGGAAACCTATGGGATAACAACATCGCTTCTGGGAACTACTGGGCGGATTATACAGGCGCAGATTTAGATGATGATGGAATCGGAGATGATCCTTATGATATTTCTGGTTCTGCTGGAAGACAAGATAATTTTCCTATTTGGGATGATGGAGACTCAATAGCTCCTGCTATTACAATTACATCACCTACCTCTGGATTCACTTCTGTAAGCCCTCCCTCCTTCAGCCTGACAATAATTGAGGCAGTTGGAATAAGCACACGATGGTACACGTTAGATAATGGTATTGTAAATATTACCTTTACTGGCGTAACAGGATCTATAAACTTTAACGAATGGGACGCAATCACAGGGGATCCAGAAACAACCAAAACAGTTTCAATCATATTCTATGCAAATGATACTTCTGAAAATGAAGGTTCTGCATCTATCTCTGTAAGAAAAGTGTTTCCCCCTCTGCCTCCTGAAAAGGAAGAGAAGGAAGAAGAAGCACCTCCTTATTTCATAGAGCAAGTATATGTCTGTGTGTCTTTAATTGGTTTATTTGCGATCTTTAAGTTAAAGAAATATTTGAAAAAATTAACTTAAATATTTTTTTTGTTTTTCTCTTTTTTTTTTAATTTATTTTATATTATACACTTCTAATAGACCTTTCTAATATAATATTAAATAACCTATCTTCTTTAGACTATATTTAGGAACGGACTTAACTATAAAAATTGATTGTTTCACGTGAAAAACTATGAAAAAAAAGAGCAAACTAAAGTATATTGCTTTACCTTTATTGAGTATTCTAATACTCCTTTTCTTTATCGATTCAGGAAGAGCAACGTACACAGACCAAATTACTATTGATTGTGAGCGAGAAGGATCTTATACATTATTATTAGATTTAGAAAAATATGATATTTATTATGCAAACTCTGATACAAAACATTTTCTTTTCATTAATAGTACAGAATCCTTTTCAGGAAAAACAATAACACTAAAAGCGCAGGATCTTACCCAAGACCTCACACCTGAAGAAGTTGAAACGAGCTTCTTACATTCCTTACATAACACTTCTCTTCTAGAATTCGAGATATTACGCTCTGTATCCGGCAATCAGATTGAACTAGAAGTCGAAAGCGATAATATAGGGCTTTCATTAACTCCTGCATCGCAAACAGCCCCTGAGATAATCCCCCTCCCTATTGAAGAAGAGGATGAAGAAAAAGAGAAACCTCATTTTGGTCTTGGAGATTTGGTAATCGATGTAATTAATCTGTATGAGGAAACGCCATGGATGTGGGCTCTTACAGCTCTTATTATTATAATCGGAGTAGTTGGCTTCTGGCGCTTAACTGAAAAACCATATGTTCATGTGCAACATTTCAAGAAATATAAAAGTGAATATATTGGGCGTTTTATTAGAGAAGAGCAATCTCCTGAGATGCTTGGTTATTGGAAACCATTCTATAAATGCAGTAAAAAAGAGGGGATTAGACCCTTCTATACAAAAATGGATTTTAAACTTATGAACGTGTATATGTTTAATTCATTTTGTTATATTCATCAATATTTCCCTGCGATTATTCATCTCAAAGTGAAATTACCTCCTATGTTACAATTTATAGAGCAAGTAAGAAAAGAGACAAAATGGAATACATTCAAATATTATCTCTTTAGAATAATCTGTGTTTTCATTCCTTCTGGACGTGTTGCTGAAGCATTTTATAACAGAATCGAATTCGTTGATAATTATGGAGTTGAGATCAAGAAAAGGGAGGTTGAGCGTAAATTTAGAAAAGGGAAAAGAAAACCTAAAATAATTGAATACAAAGAATATAAGAAAGATCAGAACGGTAATTTAATCCCTATCAAAGTAAAAGAAATTGATGTCTTACAACATGAATATGTAATGATGAGATTTACTGATGTTGCAGATACTCGTTATTGGAAAATCGTGCTTGATCCTATGAAAGGGAAGATTATTCAACAAATAACTGAAGAGAGAGTCCCCCTTCATAAACTTCAAACGTTACGCTCCGATCCTGATATCATAATTGGTTCTATTCCAGAGGACATTCCCTTAGATGATGACTCCAAAGTGCGCCCTGAAAAATGTGATATTGAAATACTAAAGCACTATAAAATCCCTGAGCCTATTATTAATATGAAAGAGGCAATTCAAGAAAAGCATTCTATTGATAACATTATTAGCCTCTTTGATTTAGAAAGCGCTATTAAAGATAAAAAAATCCAAGATCTGTACTTAGAAAACCATGGCTTAAGAAGCACGCTCAGGACAATGCAGAATGAAAAAGTAGCAGACATCGAAAAAGCACTTACATCAATGCGGGAGCAGCAACTATTTAATGAGCAGGATTTAGCACAAATCATAGGGCGTGCAGTTGGTCTTAGAAGTTTATCTATAAATCAAATAAATGTGATTACTACCGTCATTACAGAACATTTCAATAAAAAGCTTTTTGAAAGGGAGCAACAAAAATATCTTGACCACAAAAATGCTGAGCTCGAACAAAGCGCAAACCAACAAGCCTCACAAGAGATATTTTCTTATCTTAAGGAATTAAAAAAAGAAAGATCGAATATAATCGAGATTAAAGAACTTAAAGATAATATACAAATTCAATAATAAAAAGAGAGGTGCTCCTAATATGATACAAGAATCTGATGATGATATTATAATAGAGGACTCTGAAGAGGACTCTGATTTCGAAGATGAGGATGAAGATAAGGATGAAGATAATCTCCTTCCCTATCTTATCGAGGACTTTTCAAAAGCGAAAGATAAGGACGGAAAAGGAACCGAAATAATCACTGAACTTTATACGAGAACTCAACAACTAGAGAAAAAGCTCTTTAAACTACAAAAAGACTCTGAAGAAGGACGCACTATAAAGACAAAAAGAGCATGTATCAATGCAGAAAGTTTACTTGAAAAGATCCTTATTATTGAAAGTTTTATCGAAAAAAACAAAATAGGACTTGAAAAAAGTCTCTCTCCCCTTTTAAAAGATATTCCTCTTACACCTTCAAAAAAAGATTCAAAGGAGCAAAATGTTTTATTAAATGATCTAAAAGAACTTACTCTTTCATTACAAAAAGAAGCAAACAATACTAGAAACATTTCAGAGCAGATTACGTATATGACAAAAGAGATCATTTCTTTAGAAGCAGTAAGTCTAAAAGATGCGTTAAAGCTTTATGGAACAACCAAAGCGCCAAAATATAAACAATTTGAAATTGCATATAAAGAGTATGAACTCAAGATCATTGATATTTTACAAAGGGTTTCTGATCTTTATAATGATAAGAAAGAACGAAAGAGTAAAGAAAAGATCGCATTTAAGCGTTATCTAAGGCTCCTTAAAGAAGTTATTAAAGCACGCTCTAAAGGCGCAACGGATACTGCCACATATGCGGGACCCAGTATGGAAGACTATTTCAAAGGTCAAGCAGAAATATGCTTTGATGGTGAAAATAAACTTATTCAAAAAAAGATTGAACAATTACGCTTTTTTCAGGATAAAGAAAAATAAGAGGGATTTAAATAATGCGAATCATAGCAACTCCGATGTTTGTTTATCCTATTGGGGATAACGAATTCAAATATGAAGTCAGACTTCCTGAAGAATTTTACAGAGAAACATTCTCCTTTCCTGAGACGTTGAATCTGCCTAGCGATAGAATTGAGACAACCACATTTATCATCGCAGGAGATATGCAATCTGGCAAAACATTTGCAGTTCATTATTTTGCCTCTATATGCAAATCAATTTGGGGGGAAAATATAGATTTTTTTGAATGTGATGACATTTTTTCAACAATAGAAGCTGTACGAGCATCAGATAAATATGCTCATTTTATATTTATTGATGATGCGATTAAGAAAGGGTTTGATGTGAGAACCTCAATGCATAGAACAACAATTAGTACAAGTGAAAAATATTTAATTATCCGGCATATGATCCGAGATGGGTATCTAAACTCAGATGCTACTCCAAAAAAATGCGGGTATGTAATCATAGCGATTGCTTCTCAAATATTCACCGCAATCGATAAAAGGATAAGAAAGCATTGCTCTTTCACATTATTTAAGACGTATGATGAAGAATGCGAAGAGAAAATAAAGAATCCTGAGTTAATCGACTTTCTCAAACTTGTAGGAGACCAAAGCACTAGAGTAAAAGACTGGCGCTACCGGGCATATGGGGTTGCTGTTGCGAAGGATGACTTATTTACTCCAGTATTGATTCCTCATGAGTTTGAAGATGTTGAATTTATAAAAGTCAAAGCAGATTCATTAATTAAACTACAAAAAGAAGAATGTATTAAATTTCTGCTAAAATATAATCTAGAGGGTATTCATAATAATGATTTAAAAGGCGCATTACATATGTTCTTAGATGAGATGGTGATTAGATATCGTTTTTGCGAGATCTCGTCAGGGATGTTTGGGGAGATTATTTATAGAGCTCGAATTATTAATAAAGCGAAACAATTTGGGAAAACAGAGAATGTAAAATTAGAAGATTATCTAGACAAAATAGACGAATACTTACGCAATATAGAGAATGGCGAAGAACAAGACCAAGAGGCTGATAAGATCCCTACTCTTGTCGAAGGGATTACGTATGCCCTTAGAAGGGGTGTAAGAGTTAATAATATTAGATACCCCTTTGCCGATTTTGAGACGATAATGAATGTTTCAGGAGGCGATTATGGATCTGTGAGGTCCACATTAAATAGTTATAATAAATTTATAAGAATTTTCAGAAATCATTTCTGTCTCGCATTAAATAAGCATAAAATCACTGACGAAATGATTGAAGAATATCAGCGAGCAATGAACATATATAAAGAACCTCTAAAAAGACTTGAAGGTCCTATTTTAACCCTTCAAAATAAATAATTAAATAAAATTGAAAAAAAGGAAGTGATATAATATAAGTGAAATTAAAGAGATAACTCAAATAAAGGAAAGAATGATCGAGGCTCAGCAAGCCTATACTGAGATACAAAACAAATATCATCGATACGCCTATTTTTTAATGGGGATGTTTGTATTTTTTATTATTATCCTTTTGTTCATTCCCTCTTATATTATTTTTATAATCTCCATCTTTTATCTTGTGATTTGTCTAGTGTTTATTTTAAATATCTTTCCTAAGAAGGTTAGAAAAGTAGGAATAACACTAAAGGATTTTTCAAATGAATGGAAATTAAAACAACTATTCATGCTTGAACAAGAGAAAGGAGAGGAAATAACGAAAATAATGAAAGACTATGTAAAGGATGGTTTTTTTGCATGTCAAAACTGCGGATCTGTAAATCTCAAATATAACCAACATAGGCTTATAGATATAGATATAATTGAGCTTGACCTAACATGTAAATGTGGAGAGACCTTTACAAGAGCGATTGCATTAGAAACCTAATTAATTAATCTTTTTTAAATTTCTCTTTTATTTGCCTTAGATAAAATAGTTCGATATCATCAAACTCAGATTTTGAGACGTCTCGCACAAGTTTTTTATAATGCTCAAATAAAATTAAACGATTATACGCTTCTGTTACATTCTTTTGAAATTGTATATCTTCCTGATCAAATTCTACTCCTCCAAGTCTAGTGTCCCCATTTTTACCACTTTCTTTCACAAGTTCTTTATAATGATCTATTAAAATCGCCTGTTTATGTATTAATTTCTCAAGCCTTCCAGTTTTATTATTATCTTTTAGATCCCACACGCCATATGCTACATTCTTAAAAAGATGGCGATTATTATATAATGTAGATTCAATCGAACCTTGTGTTGTCTGTCTCTGGCTCAGAACTCCTTCTATTATTTCCCTATTCCGGCAAGGGCCTTCTCTCTCCAAAAGATCGATAATAATATCACGGATAACAAGATCTTTCTCTTTTTCTTCTTCTTTTGTTTTTGCCAACATATCTTTTTTTATATATATAAATTATACTAAATATAATAGAGTTATATGAATATAAAAAGATTAGCACTATTTAATTATTAAATCAAAAATATATCTTCTTAAAGAATAAATATATTATATATATTATCTAGTTTTATTATTATTTCACATTATGTATAATGGTATGGTATTATAGAACTTGAATCTCACATTATAAGTAGTGATACATAACTAACATTAACCACTCATAATGAAGCATAATACAGGATAGTTAGTGCTAACTATGCATAATGAACCCCAATTACACCACATTACCCTATTAAAAAGAAAAATAGTCTAGTTAAAATCTTTTCTAGTTTAAACCTCCTTTCATTATACACTTCTAATAGACTTTTCTCACATGAGTCTTAAATATTTAGAAAAGCATTTTTTTATAATACTCTATATAAAATAAAAAAAAGAATGCTTAAAAAAAAAGAGTTGCCCCGGAGCAAAAATAATAGAAAAAAAGTATTCTATCTTTTCTCATTCACATTAATCTTATTTCTTTTTATATGTAATATTCCTCAAGAAGGGAGGGCAATTGATGTTCATAAAGACCCTAAAGAGGATCTCTATAGAATTACAATATTAGATTTTTTGTATGTTATTGGGGATGCCTATCCAGATATTCCCAATGACGCAGATGATATGATAGAATTAATTAATGATATGATTGTAAGGAGTCAAGAAGTTGATAACCCTGATTGCATCGATCAGCGAGAAACAAAAATACATCATGGTGGTCTAAATGAATTTTTTGAAGTGGAAATGGAAGGAGATATTGATGACTGTGAATATGTGTTAATTTATGCATTTATAGATGCAAAAGCTTCAAATAATTGGATTGGATTAAGGATGGAATATGATGAAGGTAATGAAGAATTTGCTTATGAATCTCGTAATGGAATAAATGATGATAATGCGACTGGTGACTTTACAGGACATACCGTATGGATGGCATTTAATAACACAGCATATTATTTTAGAGAAGGAGACACTGTATTAGTGTTATCACTAACTGGAGATCCTGATTTTGGAGACTTTCTACAAAGTTATATTTATTATGATTTTTGTCCCAATTCTGAAATAGATGAGGAAATCACTACAGGCTCCTATACTGGTATGGATCCCGTCACGCAATTACTAGATGACTTTGCTGACTTTCTTTTTGGTTGGCTATTTGAAGGCGCATTACCTTTCTTAATTTTAATCGTCTTATTCCTGATCCTAGGACAAATCTTATTCGATAGAGTGAATATTTATCTGCATTGGATCGGGTTCGGGCTTTTAGTATTCTTATTATATCCTATTATCTTTTATATGCTTTCTATTAATCTTATAGGGGCGCTAGGTATCCCAAACATTTTCGGTATTATTGAAATGATTATATTAGGATCATTTTTAGGATTCATAATTCTTTCAGGTTTCAATGCTATAGGTTTAATAAAACATTACAAACTCGCAATTCTACTAAGCTTCATGGGTATGATTGCTGAACAGATTGTATATTTATGCTTTTATACATCAACATTACAAATAGTTGCTCTTATTGCTCTCATCGTAGGAGCAATCTGTCTGTATGCCTTACTTATTTATTCCAAGAAAGTAGGGCGCAATAAATTTAAATAATTTAATTTAAAAATAAAATAAAAAAATAAAACAAAAAACCAAAAAAGGTGATATAAAAAAATGGCTAAGAAAAGAAAAAGTAAGACCACTAAATGGGGTAAAACACGGAGAATCGATGGTGAATTATATACTCTCTACGAAACTGGTTCTAAAATAAATATTGAAAAAACGGCAAAATTTTATAGAGGGGCGTTAAATTTAAGGGTACTTCCAGGGAAATCAAATATGGATTATGCATTATATATGAAACAGAAGAAACCGACACAGTTTCAGAAAATTAGATCAAACTTACCAGAACTTCAAGATGATATAGGCTCTACACTGAAGGAAAAGAAAGAAGGGCGCTATAAAGCTGCGATGAGTTCATCAAGGCTCAAATCAAAATTCACATATATTGGAAACGATGAGGACTTTGACCCTGAATTTATAAAAGAAGCAGCAAAAGAAAAAAAAGAAATAGCAAAAGCAGTAAGGGAGCTTCAAAGTAAGGACCTCGTAGATAAAATAGAACCCAAAACAGACATCGAACCCACTTACAAACTCACAGATAAAGGAAAGAAAGTCTTCGAATATGACCCTGACATATTTAATGAAGACTAACCTAAAATCAATTTTATTAAATATTTTTTTTTAAAAATACAAAAAAATAAAACAAAAAACCAAAAAAGGTGATATGAAAAAATGCCAAAAATAACAGGATGGACTAAAAGGAGTGATTTTCTATGGACTAATGATCACAATCCTAATATTAGAATCGGGATCTATAAACAAACACGTGGGCCTTATCCTTGGAAAATCTCTTTACCTAATGGGAAAGTCACAGGATGCAAAACCTATGAAAGAGCATATAAAATCGCTATCAATTTTATGAAACGAAATAGCATAAAAGTGCATGCTCCTGGTTATGTAAAGCGTCCAAAACAGAGAAAACTTAGAAAACAAGCTCCTTTAAGAAGTCTTTATAATATAGAATAAACCAGAATCTCTTTTAAATTATTTAAAAAATAAAGAAATGAGCAAAGTAAAAAATCAAATGAATGATTCAAAAATAGAATGGGAATTGCGCCAAAAAGAAATAGACAAATTAATGTCGCACTTCGAGGAAGACTTACAAAAGCTAAAAACAATACCACGCTCATTTTATTTTCAATATATCCAAAATAAAGAAAGAAGTGATTCACACTAATAGAGATATTATATTTCACATTTCAAGAAAAAGAACATCTCAAAAATGAGCTTGAAATACTCAAGCAGCAAAATCAAGAGTATCGAACTTTAATAAAAACATTACAACAAAAAATTCAATTATTAAAAAATAAGGAGGAAAATTTATGGCTAAAAAAAAGAAATATACAAAACACGAGACTATAATGTATTTAAATAACCTTTTAAAAGCAAAAAACATCACACAAAAACAAAAGAAAGAAATTAGGGAAGAAATAGCCCAAATGTATTAATAAATTGTTAAAAAAAGGAGGAAAATATATGGCTAAAAAAAAGACTAAAAGAAAGCACCCCCCATATAAAAAAAGGCAAAGTAAATCTACTAAAATATGTGCATATCCCGGTTGTAATCGAACTATAGAGCCTTGGATGTTCTATTGTTATCAACATCATCACATAAAAAAAGATGACTACAATCCTAGAAAATTGCAGAAAGTCCATGGTGGGTCCAAATAATCTCTAAATTAAATATTTTTTTTTAATCAAATAAAATAATAAATCAGGTAAAAAAATGGTAAGTAAACAAACCCCAAAAAGGAAAATCAGTAAACGAGTGAATTTAGGGGGTTATTATAATAAATATGGGACAAAAGTAGGTCCCTACAAAAAGACATTTAAGAAATATCCTAATCATTATTTTACAGAACTTATTGATCCAAACACAGGGCAAAAGAGATTAGCAGAAGTCTGGGTAAAGGGCAAGCAACGCAGATATAAGTGGGTTGATGATCGAAGGAAATTAAGATCAAAAAAACCATTATATACATATACTAGATTTGATCAATTCGCAAAATCATCGGAATCAGAATTACTCGAATTAGCAAAACAAAACAATATACATATAGATCTAAATGAATCTGTAATAAAAAGCGAGGTTATATACAAATTATTAGATCATGCCGAAGAAATGAGGTTCCAAAGAGAGATCAGAAAAGAATCGAAACAAGAACTACTCTCTTTTGTTACGTATCTTAAAGGCGATCCCTCTGAATTCAATAAATATACTAAAGAACAACTTGTTAACTATATAAAGGACTTTAAATCTAGTCATATAACATGGAAACGTGATTATGAGACCACAAATACGCTTTCGAACAACGCTAAATTTGCGATAAGACTATTATCTAAAGAATATTTAGAACAATCGGGTTCTAAAGGATATCAAGCGAGATTAGATAGAGAATATTTAGTTCGCCTAGTAGGAGAAAACGTGGTAGATACATTAGAGAATGAAGGCATTATAAGCCCTGTAATTTCATCTAATGAACACGATATAAATTGTCGTTGGCTTACAAATCATGGAAGGGATGTTTATAATGCGAATCAAAATGCATTTAAAGAATTGAAAAATCCCCATTATATTATAATGCAAAAAGAGATTCCCTCTGATGTAATGCAGAGTACAAAAGCGTTATCAAAGAACAAAAGAGAATATGCCATTGCCATAGACTTTGAGAGAGAACTAGAAAATCCACAACAAATCGTAGCTGTGCAAGGAGCTGAGACTTTTACATACCGTCTTGGAGACTTCGAGTTTTTTGGTCATACTCATCCTTCTCGATATGATCCTCATCCTTCCACAGGTGACCTAGTAAATATGGTATATGGCAAACCAGAATTTATCGTTGCGGGACTAACAGGAAAAGCAATTATTATTAACATAGAAGACTACAACAAATATTATGATTGGTTGCAACGAATGAAACAAGAATCAAAAACCAATAAAGACTACTTTCATTATGATTATTGGAGCCATCCCTTATTTGACTTAAATAAAAAAGTATATCGAGATAAGTTCTTCGAGAATACAGGTATTAATGTGTATCCATATAAAAAAGGAATGGTAATCTCATTAATAAATGATCCAAAACTCGAAAAGAGATTTCCTTTATTCAGTCAAAATCAATTAGATATAATCGCTAAAAGTCAAACAGAAGGCGAACCTAAAAAAATAATAAACGAGAGGTAATCATATAAATGGAGCGCAAAGCATCTACACAAATAAGAGTAAAAAAAAGAGTTAAAAGATATCAACAAAAGAAAACAGGAAAATGGGTTAAAGGATACACAAAAACCATCCACAAATATCCCCGTAAATATAGAACCTTTCGAACTATTAATGGAGTCGTGAGATTTGTAGAGATTACAAGAGTCGGTACTACTGAGCAAATAAAAATATTAGATTCTAAACATCTTGATCTAAGTACAGGTCATTATTCTGGAACCCTTTATATAGAGCAACCGAGTAATCTTAAACAGAGTGTTCCTTATACAAAATTCATGAAGAAATATTTATATAATCGAGAAATACAAGCGTTTGAGAAATTATCACAAGACTATAAAGAGCGTTCTTTTGCAGTAGATTTCGAGCGATATTTAGTACATCCTGAGCGTTATGCAATTACGAAAGGGGGATATAATCGAACAATGAAAATAGGAGACTTTGAATTATTTGGACATTCTCATCCCTATGAGTCTAAAGATCAACGCTTACCAAGCGCAGCAGACTTAAGAAATATGAATACTTTCAGTCCAGAATTTATTATCTCTTACCCTCAATATGCTCGTAATCCAGAAAGTGAAAGCGAGATCTACTTTTTCAATATTGAAGATTTACAAAAATATGATATCTGGAAAGAGAGATATAAAGACGCAGGAAAAAATGCGGGATCAATTAATGATTTAGAAATTGCGAGTGAAGTTGCAAAATTAGTCGTAAAAGAAAAAGATCCTAAGAAAATAGCTGAGTTAAAACAAATAACGGAAGCTACCTTATTTGATACAGATCTTGGTCGCCAAATATTTTTTGAGAAAACAGGTGTGAAAATATATCCTTATGATAAATCGATGGTTAATGTGAATATCGAACTTCCTGACTATCCTAGAGAAACATATGCAGTTATCCCTGGCACTAGTACAGAAAACCTAAAAGAGTGGCAAGCTCATTTAAAACCGTATATGAATAAAGAGAAAACAAGAGAAGCAATTGATCGAGAAAGAAAAGAACTTAAAGAACGCATCTATCCTTTTTCTAAAAAAGAAATCACGCTAGATGATCAATTAAATGAATCTCAATGGATGCTATCATATTTAAGAGAGAAACAGAAAGAAGGCATAATGAACCAAGAAGAGATTGAAAAAGAGACAGAAAAAGAAGTTGAACATTATAGAGAAATAGTTCATAAACTAGAAGACCAAATGATAAAAAACCCCTCTTTAATAGTTCTCCCCCCAGAACAACAGAAAAAAGAAACCAAACAAGAATGGACCCTTAAAGAACTTGAGACTATACATCATGATGTTAATGCAATTATGAAAACACGAGGCTTAAAAACTAAAAAAGAAAGAAGGGAAATAAGAGCGAAAGTAGAGAGCGAATTTACAGCCAAATCAATTTCACTTCTTGAGAAAAGAATGGGAGATCCTAATCTATCTGAAAGCAAAAAAGAGGAATTAAAAGAGAAAAAAAGAATATTGGAACATCACTTAACGACTCTAATAAATGATCCTTCATTAGTAGGCAGTCCTGAGCCAAAACCGAAAAGATCATATACAACAAAAGCAGACAAGACACAAAATGCAATTCATAAAAAATACAATCTTATTGCAATGAGTTATATGGGTGTATCTAAAATGACTCCTGATGATCGCATTGACAAACTCAAACTAGAACTTGAAGCATTAGAACAACTGCAAAAAGATCCTAAACTTGATAAAAAGGTACTTGATAATGAATTAAAAAAAGTAAGACAAGAACTAAAAATGGAGGCTCATTATGGTATGGGGTCTCCAACCCTTCAAGAATATGAATCTGTAAAGAAAGGCTCACCTCCTATTAAAAGAGATCAAACTGTAAGATGGATGGGATTAACTTCAGAACAATTAAAAAATGAATTAAATGACACTACAAAATATCCTGATACAGAATCTATAAAAAGAGCTTCTGAAACACTCCTTACTAAAAATGAAATGAAGCTTAAAATAAGGGAAAGAATTATTACTATTATTATAAAAAAAATGGCAGAAGACCGAGCAATCGCACATTTAGGAAGGTAATATTATGATTCTATTTAAAAAATTAAAAAGAGAAGAGAAATATTATGAATTGTAGAGTCGTTTATATTTTTATAGGCATAATCTTATTAATTCTACGTATTATCTCAATGATTGAATTATGGTATGAAGTTGCTTATCCTTTTTATGAAGGCTTTTTTGTAATAAAACTTCAACTTGAGAGAAGTGGTTTATTTCATACTTCAAATCTAATTAGTATAATTGTATGCATTTCGTTGTTAACACAATTAAAAATCAAATTTCTTAATTCAATCATAATTATTCTTTATCCTCTTATTGGAGTAATTTGCGTTCTTGACATCATGAGCATTCTCTTTCTACAAATCCCAATTGGAGTATTCTCACTTAACTCATTAACATTACATATTCCAACCACAATTGTAGGTACTCTTATATTAATTAATCATAGAAACAAGATTAGTTTAAATGGATATATTATAAGTTTAGGATTTATTTTCATTTGTTTAACTTTTATAGATTATCCTAGACTCTTATACATTTTCTTTGCTAATTTTGCCTTATGGCTTATAATCTTATCAATTTACAATATCCTTTTGTTAAAATATGGTATAATATAAAAAGCATTACAATAATTTATTAAATATCAATAAAATGAAAATAAAATAAGATGATATATTATACCCTATTCAAAAAAAGCGAAATTCTTACATAAAAGGCAACAACAACCAGAATTGTTTGAGAAAGAGACTCTTCGCACAGTCGATTTCAATAAAGTACCATATCGAGGCACAAAATATGCGAATTACCATAAAAAAGGCTCTGGAGCAAAAGCGATCAGAGGCAAAAAGAAAAATAAAAAGAAATGGTCCACTCAATCAATTCTAATCCCTAAATAAAATTGAAAGTGTGTTTCATTGAGAAAAAAGAAAAGAGTCAAAAGAATTCTCTATGCATATACGCTTTTATGCTGTCCTAAATGTGGACTTGATTTAGATGATAATGATAATTGCCCAACTCATGGCAACATCACAGATGAAACATATTTAGACGATTTAGCCTCTCTCTTCTTACCTAAAATAGAAAAACCATTTGAGAAATTTCCTCATAATCTCTTTAAAACCTTAGATAAACATTATTCTAAAGAAATAAAAAACAATTAAGCTATTTCATTTAAACTGTAAGAATTTCTCTTTATCTATGGACCACGCTAAAATTTGGTCAGCATAATCCCCAAGAAAGTCACTTACCTTTTTTATATCTATTTTATCTTTATCATTATATAGCGCCCACAACTTTGGTATTTTGCTCTCTTTTGGATAGTGTCGTTTTATTTGATCAAAATTAACTGCCCAATCCTTTACGATCTCATTACTTGTTATGACTTTCGTTAATATATTTCCTTTTTGAAATTTAAACTCGAAAGGAAAAGAATATAAACTTCCATGTAGAGTTATTTTGACTTTTGGATCCTCCGTGAAAGAAACATTATTTTCTTTTAAATATATCTCAACGTTTCTCCTGAAAATATCAATCGTTCCTGATCGCACTAATAAGGTGAGTGAAGCTAATTCATTCATAATATTAGACATTTGAAATATCGATTCATATAACTCTTCTCTTGTAGATTCAATTGCAATATAAGGTTTCTTCTCAGCAAGAATATTATAACGCTTTTTAGTTCGTAAGAAAAGTTCACTCATTCTTTTTGCCGATAAATCCCAGAGATCTATAGCATAACTGAATAAATAATCATCAATAAATCCTTCATCTGAAATAAGAAAGGTCCCCTTATCTAATTCTTCAATAAGTAATACAATTGAGTCTCCTGCCGGTCTAGGAAAAGGCAATTCTATTTTGCAGAAACCCTTCTCTTTAAGTTCCACCAAGTCTTTTCTCAAATACTTAAAATACCCATCTAATACATTATCACATTCCATACTTTTTACACCTTTTATACTTCAATAATTTGAAAACTTATTTATATTTACACTCCTACTTAATTTTTAGTTATTCCCTCTTATATTTTTTACTATCATAAGTCTTTTACAAATTCTTGATAAGTATATCCTGGATAAAACTCTAGACTACTAAAACGAGTTAAACTATACTCATTTTATTCCAAATACTATTATCAACCATGTTTTGTTGTAGTATTTGTGGTATTAGTCCGAATACCTCTATCCCATCAACCATCATGGAATTTGGGAATCCTTTTTTCATGATATTATACGCTCCATTTACATCGGCATTGAGTATTGTTCCTGTAGAACTTTTAAACAACCCTCTGGAAATTCTTTTTCCTAAATAAAGGTCATGTTGTTCTATTGTTTCATTATCTAAGAAGGAGCATTTAGAAGTGTAGGATTCATTTATTATCTTAACATGAGTTCCTATTAACTTCGTTTTATATTCTATCTGTTTTACTAACTTCAGAAAGGGAACTTGAACAAATCTCTGGTTGTTCCTTTTACCAATATTGATATTTTGTTTCCAATTATGATTATACCCAATTATAATACTCCCAACATTGTTGTGAACACAATATTCAATTATATTCTTAGAAATTCGGTGAAATAAAGTATTAAGTTTATTGTTTCGGATTAAATGTAGTCTTTTCATTCGGTTGGTGTCAGCAAAATTACCTTTCTTATTTTCAATACTTCTAAAATATGCTACTTGTTTGTTGTAATATTGATTGATAGATTTTACAATCCCACCTTTAATAATAAACGGATTACATCCATTATTATTTACAGCAGTTATGAGATTATTTAATCCTAAATCAATTGCTAAAATATGATCCTTATTTAAATTTAAGTTTTGTACCTCTTTTTCATATACAAGTTCTACTTTATAACAGTTCCCCAAAGGGATGATTCTTACTTCCTTTAACCTGTCTCTTATTCTGGTCTTTATAGATTCAATACACACCTTTCTTGGAAAGGATAAATATCCATCTTTGATTTTACACTGCTGATTGGTAAAAATAACAAGAGTCTCTCCATCCTTCTTTTTATATCCTGGTATTTTAGGTTTTCTTTTAAATTTCTTAAAATCACTCTTATATTCTTTTACCGCTTTAAAATACGATCTCCAATTTCTAACTACAAGGCTTATTGTTTGTTGTGCTGTCTGAGAAGGTAAGCTTCTATATACTTCTTTATGTTTAAGCATAAAATCTAAATCATAATATGATAAAAAATTATTTAAATGAAAGAAATCTTGCCTAAAATACCAATTCGCTACATTATAAAGATTCTTAGTTAAATGGCATAGTTTAGATAAATTCTCTGAATATTGAACTTGAATAATTTCAGTTAGTCTCATTTTGTAGTATTAACTCCTCAATTAGCTTTTTTTTTCTTTTAGAATATAACTTCATTGAATAACAATGAAGTAAAGATACAATTTCTTCAAAAATCTCTTCTGAGTCCAGTTTTTCGTTTCCTAACTCTGAAATTACAACAATTTTAGTTCCAAATTTATGAAATAAATAATAAAACAGATTAAATCCAATTCTACTCAATCTATCTTTATATGTAATAATTACATTTTGAACTTTAAAATCTAAGATTTCATCTAATAATTGGAAAAAATCCTTTCTTTTTTCAAAATTTATTCCTGAGGCTATATCTGAATAAATACCCTCTATTTTATATCCTGATTGAAAACAAAAGTTTTTTAACAATTCAATTTGATTTACTAGATCATTCTTTTGTTTATAAGTAGAAACTCTCGCATATATATAATTCTTTTTAGGAATATCTTTATTTAAAAGAGAATAAACAGAGGTTTCATCAAAATCATAATATCCATTCGGCATTTTCATAGCTTTAAGAGTACCACTTTCTAAATATCTATATAATGTTGATCGGGATATTCTTAATATTTTTAAAACTTCTTTTGTTTTCATTAGTATTATTAAATGAATATAAAATATATATGTTTTGCTAAAAATAGTTACTATATTATTTTCTCTCATAAATTGAAAAATAAATTGTTTAGGGGTCATTGCATTAGTGAATTCATGAGATACATCAAACGCCACAGCATCTCCCCATATTATATCCCATTTATGTTTATGCCAGGTTGTAAATCTTAATCTATTCACTTGTTTCGGATTATTATGGTTCGCTTTATCTATTCTCGTTAGGGGAAATAATTTATTATATATTAAAACTAACGATTTCATTTCATTTTTTAACATATTATAATTTCCTTCAAATACAAAATAATCTCCATTTATGGATTCAATACGCACTTGGAATCGACATAGAACTTTAGTGGCATCTTCAGACCATTCAATATGTCCATAAATAAACTTCTGAATTCCTTGTAAATAATCAAGATCATCTTGGGTAGTCATAGGAATTCTTGTCTTTTTTAAGAGATTATTAGTATTATTGTGCCGACAAAACTTTTAAAGTTTATTTTTACTTTCAGTGACCCCTCCCCCTCTCTCAGAAACATCATTCCTTAGTGCCAGCTTTCTGATTTAGTGATCCCTTAAATACCCGACAATTCTATCTATTATTATAAGAATATACATTTTAGTACGTTTTTACACACAAAAAACAAAGGGGGAATGATATATTAAAATCGAAATTGATGTACCGGATGGATATAATCCTTATTTTAATTACATAAAAACATATTTTAATCTTGAAATGAAAACATATTGCGAATCAATTATTGAAGATGAAATAAAAAGCAGAAATAATGAGTTAAGAATATTTTAATCCTATTCTCTCATATTTTCTAATATTTTTTTAATCTCTTCTTTTGTATAAGTCCCAGTCCTTAATGTTATTACTCTCTCTCTTTCTTTAGGGGCGCCACTCAAGTTTAATAGCTCTTTTGCATGATCCTGCAATACATGCAACACATACTGAGAGATAAACTTATACCCCAATTCTTTATGCTCATCAATATATTTTTGAAAAAAACCAGCTAATTCTTGTGGTAACTTCATGCTATAACTATCTCCCATTTTTAAACCTCTATTACACACATAGACCTTATTTAAATAATACATAAGTAAAATAGCTTTTAAAATTGTTTATAATAGATAATAATCGTCTATTTGGAGATGACTATACGATATTCATACGAAATAAAAACGAACATTTAAATATGAAAATATTCTAGAAGATATTAGTAGAAAAATTTCGTATCATCAAAATATATATTTAGAAAAAGTGCATAAAAGATGGGTAATGAAATAAACTTTAAAATTGATAAGGATCTTTGTGATGAAGTTAAGGAAATTGCTCAGAATAAATTCCCTTTAAGAAAGATTTTGTCTTATGCTGATGCAATCAAAGAGGCTCTGCTTGAATTTGCTAATGCCCGAAAAAATCAAAGATACAAAAACAAAAAAAACACAGAATCAACATCTTCGATTAATCAAGAAAACACCATCAAAATATAGGAGGAATTAAATGAGCAAAAGATCCAAACAAAGATCTCTTCAGCAATTTGGAACATTAGATCGTTTTCTTACGCCAATTGTTGAGAGATTTTCATATAAGCCTGATAAGGATTTTGCTCGTTATTTTTTTGGGCTCTTTAATGAACAAAAGATCTATTATTATGCGATCAATGGAGAAATGTGTTTTACATTAAGAGAATTTGCGAAATATCTTGTAGTAAATATTAAAACAGTGCAAAATAAATTTAGTGTAAAATCCAACGAAGGTTTTCTACTTGAAAAAGTTCATTATTTTATGATTACAGCTTCTGAAAATAATCCCGAAAATCGGGAAGATTTACGAGGCGTGAAAACCTCAATCTATCTGACTTTTCTAGGTGTTTGGAAATTATTACCCACCTTTAGAGGTGAGATTCCCAGTCAGTTATATGACTGGTTTGGAGAGAAATTATATAAATTAATGAAGTCAAATAAATTGACTTCAGGAGAATTCTTTTTTACAAATCATGTAGGGAATTTAGTTCATCAAGTTATTGGGGATAGAAAACGATGTTTTGTTGATGAAAGAGGATATATGTATTCTTCAAAAGGAGAGATGTTAATTGCTAAAACTCTGCGTCAAATTAATATTGATTTTCAATATAATGCTCCAATAAATCTCCCAATATGGCTTATCAATAAATTAAGTAAGGATTATCCGAAGGAAATCTTACTTAAAGCAGGATGGATAAATATTCCTTATTATATTACCTCTGATTTTTTACTAAGAATCCTCCCGAAAACGGTCATTGAATATTGGGGTATGGAAGATTCATCTTCTTATAATGCTAAACGAGAGATAAAGGAATTTATTTATCATGAATTGGAGGTTAAATGCATTTCAATTGAACCTCATGAAGATCATAATCTCCCTATTTTAAAGAAGAATTTACTTATAAAATTACAATTAAAAGGAGGAAATTAAATAAATGTTAGTAGAATATGAACAAATATCATGTTTTTATTATAAGGGGAATGTGTGTCATGCGAATAGTCATGTTCCTTTATTCTCTCAATGCGCATCATGCTCCTACAGAATAGAGAATCTTTCCAGACATATTATAATGAATAGATTCAATTCGGAGAAATATATCCTGAATCAGATCTATTTCAAATTAATTGAAAGGGATATTGTTACTGAGGATGATTTGTTTGCGAATCCCTTTTATCATTCTCTCAGGAAAATAAGATATCCTGATCTTGAGAAGAAAGAGAAACTCATGTTTAATATTTATAATCTAAGCTCGAATGAGTATTCGTTTGAGATCTTCGAGCTTGAGCTAAAAGAATTACCCGAATTCATTTGGCATTTAGAGGAGTTCGGGTATTCAGATACATTATTATCGAAATTTAAAGAAAATGTAATAGAATTGCATGAGGCGATAGTTAAATAATGTTTGACGGATTAAAAAAAGCATTGGATAGAGATCCTGACCGCAAGAAGGTATGTCCTTATTTAACGGTCTGTGGTTCAATGATCTCAGTGCAACATTGTTCTGATTATAAATCATGTAAGGAATACAAAGAATTAGAAAAGGAGTTCTGGGATAAAGGCAATTCTGAAAAAGAATCTTGGTATAATTCTAGATTAATACTTCATAGTAAATCAGAGGGTATTGCAAAAGCCCTAGAGGTCATAGATGTTTTTACAAATTATACTCCTGAAATCCATAAATTAATAGATGATTCACGAAAATAGAGGTGTAAAAAAACATGACAAATAGAGACAAATATCCGGACAGATATTTATTCAGGCAGACTAATTTTAACCTTCTCAACAATCCCTTCCATAAAGCAAAGACTAAAGGATCTAATGTTGATGAGCTTGGATCTTATTTAGCAAGCCAAATGCATTCAGAGAATCCACATGATGGTAAATATTATAACCGTGATAAATATCAAAAATATCTTACCAATAAAAAGGAGGGATCATACTAAAATGAGTTATGAATCTCTAGTTCATAATAACACACTCATTTCGAGTGAAACAAGAGAGATGAGAGGTTTTTTCAATATACCAATGTTTAACACGAAACACAATTCATTTTGCTTTATTTTTCGCCTATTTTTTCCTCTCATCCTTGAGATAGAAACTGAAATGATACACAAGAAAAGGGGAGGCTCTCTTTTCTATAAATTAAGAAAACCTGCATGTTATGATTTTCATAAAACCCTGGATTTTTGTCTTTTTGTATGTGTATTGAGATACACATCTTTCTTACCCTTGGATATTTATATTCTTAATTCTTTCTCCCACTTTTCTTGGTCAAGATTTCAAAATAAAATTGGAGGTTATGCATAAAGATGTTTACAAAGATAAGAACATATATAGATAAAATTTCAGGAGTTAAATTCCTTTCAATTAGTTATCTCTTCTATCTTTCTTGCTTTTCTATTGTATATATTATTCCTAATAGTTCTCTTTTTATTCAACTTTTTATAAACCCTTTTTTATTATTTTCATTAATTTTCCTTACAATATTACAATATCTCGATTGTAGAACGACTCGAATAGGGTTAAGAAAATATGGGGCTAGAGAGAGAAACCCTCTTTTTAAAGAAATGAATATAGAGGGTGTTCCAAATATCCTTTTTGTTGTTAAAATGGTAATTCCTTTTATATATATTTACTGTTTTTTAATACTCTCTATAGATGTATTAACCCTCTCTTGTTTAATACTTGCTCAAATAGCATATTTTATTGTCATATTATCAAATTATCATCAAATCAATAAAAAAAAAAAGATTTTTAGAGAATTTTATGAATCAATACCACGATAATTGGATGTGAATAAATAAAAATGATACCTATAGACATAAGAAAATTAATAGATCCAACGGACATAGAAAAGAAAATAGATTTTCTATTCAATAAAGCATGGCATGGGACTAAAACAGAAAGGATCGGAGCGTTTGAGGATCTAATTGAAATAAAGATAGAAACAAAAAAAGAACAAGTACACAAACAAGTAAGTATCGATTTAATCACACTCAATTATTATCATGATATTAAATTTCTTTTGGAGGATAGTTTAAAATGAGATATATAGAAGCTCCTAATAATTATGACTATGATACATTATTAGAATATGAAAAAGTAAGTAAGAAGAGCCTATTCCTATCAGGTGGCATTACAAATTGTCCAGATTGGCAATCTGAAATTGTAGAAATGTTAAAAGATACTGATTTGATAATATTTAATCCCCGTAGAAAAAACTTTCCTATTCATGATCCAAATGCTGCAAAAGAACAAATTAAATGGGAGTATAAACATTTTGAACTTTGTAAATTACATCTATTTTGGTTTTCGAGAGGTTCTCTAAACCCAATTGTTTTATTTGAATATGGACGTTGGAGTTATATTGTAAAAAAGTTTTGGCAATATCATAGAAAAATATTTGTAGGAATTGATCCTGAATATGAAAGAAGACAAGATGTTGAAATTCAAACAGAATTATTAGATCCTATTCAAGATCATCTTAAAATTGTTTATTCATTAAGTGAATTAACAAATCAAATAATAGAAAAGGTGTCTAAAACAAAATGGTTAAAATAGTATTTTGGACGTGTCCGGAGGGGCATCATACAAGGAAAGAGCCTGAATTAACTTCAATTTATCACAATATCAAATATTTTAAATGTGTCCAATGTGAGAAGAGTTATTCGAATAGTCATTGGCATGTAGAAATATTCAAGAATATCGAACCTGAAAAGATCGAGATCATTACGTATGAAGAGTTAAAAAAAATAGGAGTGAAAGCGCAATAATATGACAAAGCAAGATGAAGAAGCCTATTTAGAGTATGAAAATAAACGCTCAGAATTGAAGAGCCAGATACAACATTTAGATATAGAATGGGCTCATAAAGTCTTCACGCTAGAGAATGCTGAAAAGAAATGTCAACGCTATGCTGATAAGAATCAGATTCATGCGCTATGGCATGAGAAAGGAGAAGTGATAATAGTATATTTCAAGAATCCAACTCCTTCAGGTGAAGAGCCTGAGATCTGCCTTCTAGGATATCATATTGATTCCTTTAATGGTATTGATCCTAGTAAACTTGCCCATTGGACCGCATTTATTGAAATGGAGTTTCCATTATCCCAACTAAAAGAATTCATAGAACTTATAAAGAAAAAATAGAGGCAAACAAATGCAAAAAAGATTGTCAGGAAAGAAATGGTATGATAAACCATATGCAAACACCAAGGTCCCAGTACAAGAGACGTTATCACAGATTAAAGGGCTTCTTAATAAATATAATGTAATTGGAATCCAAGAGACAGAATATCAGAATATAATCCAAATTAGATTTGTGTTAGAAGAAAATGGAGAGAAAATCCCTTTTGAATTTACAATTACATTACCTTCGAATAAGAATGAAAAATCAATAGAATCCCAACAAAAGCAGTACATGAGAGCGTATTATTACTATTTGAAATCTAAAATCGAAATGATAAAAGACTTTGGGATTAAAGCATTTAAAAATGAATTCATGGCTGAGAGGCTCCTAAAACTTCCTAATGGACAATTAAGAACGCTTGGTCAAGTAATAAAAGACCAAGAAGAAAAATTATCATATGGAGAAAACCTATTTTTACCTTTAAAAGAAGGAGTGTGAATGAAATGATCTTATGTCAATTATGCAAAACAGAAGATAATAAAGAAGTAGAAATCAAGGATAGAGATTCTTTCATACAGCATTTAAAAGAAGCCCATCACCTCGATTTAAAACAAATAAAAGAGAAAGAGGCTGAGGCGAATAAATGAAAGTTAAAGAACTTATAAGAGAATTACAGAAAAAGGATCCCAATGCTATAATATGTGCAGGGTACAAACCAATTCATTTTATTGAACAAATGGAATCTTATTGGAATGGTTATGTTGCTGAAGTAATAAATGATGAATGGATTTACAATACAGATAAAGATAAAGTGGTAATACATTTATGGGATGAATCTGATTTTGTTGGAGCCTTTTTTGAGAAATTTGATAATAATACTAATTTTAATGATATTTTACCATATATAAAAAACATTCCTAAAGACATTAAAGGAAATATAAAAGAATGTTATTTACTCCGTTTTAAAAAAGCTTTTGAAGATTGGATTGAAGATTGGAAAAAAGCATATGAAGAATTAGATAAAGAGAAAGAGGGATAAATAGAAATGGTTCAATCAATTAAGCATGGCATTGGAGAGTATGATCACATTTATACTACTTACAAAAACCTTCCTGACACTATGCCTGATTCGATATGTAAAGAAAAGTTTGGTTTTGAAAATATAGAATTTCTCCAAGAATATCAAAGTCTTTCTGAAGAAACAAAAGACCTTGCGCTTAAAAAAGCTCTCGAAGAAATTAACGCTTATTTTATTACTGTAAATAAAGATTATACTTTCGAAAATAAAGGTAATCTTGTAGCAATCGAATTTTTAAATATCCCCCAATCAGAAAGAGAAGGTTTTGGGCTTATTATTTCTGAAATAATGGAACAAATCAAAACTAAAATTCTCAATTTTCGTTTTAATCGGAATTACAAATCCACAGGGATTATGAAATTAAGGTTTCATATAAAAAATTGTGGCTGGAATTTCAGTGATCAAAATGTCATCACATTTCATGATAAAATGTCATCACAAATCGAGGGCGAGATAAAAAAAATGTCATCACAAAATCATAATGAAAAGGAAAACGTCATCACAAATCCAGATGAAGATCAGAAGAATGTGATGACAAAATTAGAGGAAGAGGGAAATGTCATCACAAAACCAAAAAAAGGGGATTATATTCATTTGAGGATTTCTACAGAAAAAAAGGCAGAAATCCAAGAGAAAGCTCATAATGCGAAGTATAAATCACTTTCGAAATATATTATCGATGTGATGACAAAACAAGAAAGTGTGATGACAAATGAGGAAAGCGTCATCACATCCAATATGAATCATAGAATTCTTCATGATAAAATTGATTCCCTAACCTTTTATAAAGAGAAATCTAAAGATTTCGCTCTTATGTTTAATCATTTATTTGAAAATAATCCTGAAGTCAAAAAAGCAGTATTGGTTTATAAAAAAAAGTTTCCTGATAATTTTGAAAATATAAAAGATTTAATTAAAAAACTGAAAGGAGGCTGAAGCGAATAAATGAAACAAATAATTAATAGAATTTTTGATCCTGAAACGAATGAAACTTTAATTGATTTATCTAATTTAGATAAACTTACTATTATACAATTAGAAGTTTTAATCTTTGAGGCAGAATCTATGTTGCATAAAAAAGAGAAGGAGGTTAAATAATATAATGACCGATAATTCAGAAGACTTTAGTGGATGGGATGATCTTTTGGATGATAAAACTCCTGAAGAGAAAATATCAAAATCGAAACCAAAAGCAATAGCAAAAAGAAAACCTAAATCAAAATCTCAAATCGAAGTTCAGGGACAAAAAGGACCTTCAGAAAATCTAGAAACGATCCTCACGAAAGATGAAGCGTTATTGAATATAATTTCAGAGGTAAAACAACTCAAACAAGAAAATCACATATTAAAAACAGAACTTGAGACAATAAAACAAGGCTTAGATCAAACGCACTCATTAGGGATGGTATTACAATCACAATCAATTATAGTTAAAAGGATGTGTATTACTGTGTTAAAACAATATCAAAATAGTCTTACAACTCCTTTAGCTGAAGATGCAATTGAATTATTAAAATCAATAGGATATGATCCTGAGTATATTATTAAAGAAATTAGAAAAACAAAAAGGAAGTGAATGAATAAAAATGATATTCAATAATGATCTTTTAGAAAAGATCTCAAAGGATCGAGAGAATGACTGGGGCGAATTTGAGCATGTAAATAAGGAATATAAAGAATATGTAATAGAAGATGATCCTAAAGGAGGGGATTAGGTCATTACAATAGTACAAGAAACGGAACAACCTTCGCTACTGGACTTAGAAATAAAAAAGAAGGTGCCCTTTTATAAAAAGCGCATTCTCTCAGGGCTCTTTAATCTAATCTCTATGGCGGGAATAACCTTTCTTTTTATATATATTCTCCCCTTTATTGTATATTCATTTATTTTTAATAATTTCAGTAAACAAGCCCTCAGTATAACTCTTACCTGCATTATTTTCGCATTTCTTATTTATATAATTTCTAAAATGAAAAAAAGCAAGAAAGAACAGATGGAGTGTAATCGAAGTGCTAGAACAAAAAACCAAGAAAATATTTTACAAAATAGAAATCTACAAATACAAATACAAGGGTAAGGAGCGCATTCTCTTAGAAAGCCAATATTTAGAGAAAGCCCTCTTGGACCAAGAATTTTATCTTGAGGATTTTCTCAAACCCTTTTTTAAATATAACAATTATGAAACGCTCGAAATTCATATTAAGAGAAAGGCAAAAACCATAGACACAGAATACAATCATTTCAATCCAAGTATGGAGATGTTATTATGAAAATCAAAAAAGCAAAAACAGTAAAACTCTCTACAATAAATGTTTGTCCTGAAGTGTGTGAAGGATGCCAAAATCTCAGGGATACAATGCCTTATTGCAAGTTAGTTGAAAAGAATAATCCAATTACCTTAAATGTCACCATGAAAGACCACAAAAAAGACTTAGAATCCTTTATTTTTAGGTCAGTCAAAATCAAACAGATTACCTATAATAAAGTAGAGGAGATGGCTAAAGAAGTAAAACAACAACCTGATCAATTTCTTGATAATTTCATAAATGAATTACATAAACATTTTTTCAATTCAATTGGAGGTAATAATATTCAATGCTAAAAACAAAATTACTCATACATGAGAAAACAGAAAACATTCCTGATAATAAGGCTACAGTTGTTGAGGAGATTGAGAGAGAAACACGCTTTCGGGGCGCAGTATTCCTGAAAAAGATGGGCTTCTCTTTTAAGAGCCTTCTGAGCTTTCTTAGGAACCCAGAGGGCTTACCAAAGCGTTCTATCATAATGATCACAAAAAAGGTTCTCGATGATGTCATAGGCGCTAATTATTTCGAGATCAAGAAAGAGGATATTACTGTGAAATATGTTTATACTTCAATTATAGAGAAATTATTTGGAGGGATTCAATAAAATGAGTAAAGAAGTCTTAGAAAGCGAGAAAGAAATTAATAAAATAAAAAATAGGTGGGAGTGTCCTAATTGTAAAAGTAACTCTGTTGCATTAGATCCAATCGGGGAACATAAACATTTTAATGATGATTACAGAACTTTTGAGATTTTAATTAGATGTTGTAATTGTCAAATGGTTTTTCATTTTATTTATAAAATAGCAAACGTAAAACTACATTCAATAAAGAAATCAGAAGCTGAGCCTAAAGAGAGTAAAGGAAAGAAAATATGGATCTCAGATAATAAAAATTATATTATTTCTGAATTAGAAAATTTAATCTCCGATCTTGGGGATGAGCATTATTCTACGCCTAAGTTCTTTAAGTCCTTAGAACTTAATATTGAGAAATGGAAAGCATTATGGGAACAAGAGAAGGTGATGGATTAGAAATGAGTTTAGAAGAGAGAATAGAACTATTACAGAAACAATTAATCGATAATTTAAATTCAGAGAATAAGCGTTATGATGAATTAAATAAGAAAGTTAAAGCGATTGAAACGCAAACCAAAGAGCAATATAAAAGAGGGGATAAAATCTTTAATGATTTTAATAAAAATAAATTTGATAATCTTATCTTATTTCTCCGAGAGTTAATCTATAAGCATATTAATAAAGATGGAGACAATTACGGAGACGATATTGAGGACTTATTAAAAATGCTTGATAAAATACAACTTGGCTCGGAAAAAGAGTCTCAAGTAATTATGGATCAATCTACTGCATTCCCCAATTTCCGTAAGAAAGGAGTTGGCTCGGAAAAAGAGCCTTGTATTGAATGTTGGTGGTATAAGAACAAGGATTGTTGTTATGTAATTAAGGAAGAATGTAGGGATAATAATTATAAATACTTTAAAACAAAAGAGCACTCGGAAAAAGAGGAGCTGGAAGTCATAAAACCAGATATTAAACTTGAAATGATTATGAAAGAATTTTGTGAGGTATGTCATCATAAAGATAATTGTGCTTTTGATTATCTATGCCCCCCATTAATAAAGATAAATAAATTAGATAAAAAACTAGGCGAATCCACAGAAAGCAATAAGGCTATAGATTCTATTTATGAATTAATTATAGAAAATGAAAAATTAGAAGAAGGAAATAAGAAGCTGATTGATGACTGTAAAAAAATCATAGATGACATCCCCTTTTGCACAGATACAGCTTCATTTGGAAATATGAAAGATGAGGCAAAAAAACAATTAGACCCTCTAAAGAAGCGAAAGGAGCTGAACGAGAAATGAGTCCATGCGAAAAAGAAGAATGCTATTATTACACTAATGAACTTGATGCTTGTGGGATACCCATAGGATTAAAAACATTACAACATTGTGAAATTGGTAAATGTTTAACCAAACAGATTAAGGAGAAGGAGGATGAGAAAAAGAAATGAGTCCCTTAATCATAAAGGAAAGGAGTAAAAAGCCTCACGAAAATCAAGGTTTTAAACATGAATGTGGGCACTTCTGTGCAGATACTTCAAATCAATCACATTGCTGTAGATGTCAAAATCCTGAAAATGGTTATGCTTTTTTGCCAATCAATTTGTTCTGTAAAATCTGTAAGGGAACTATGAGAAAATATGGTGATGGGTTTTATTATCAAAAATGTCCTGTTTGTGGTAAGATATCTCAAACTATAAATCATTCCCTTCCTATTTTAGCCCCTTTGGTGGCATGTAGTAAAGAATGCTCTAATCAAAGAGGTAATGCAGGCTCACTCCAGATCTCCTGGACACCCTGAAACATTCAATTTAAATAAAAAATAAAAAGAAAACAAAGAGAAAAAAAAAATGAGTCAAATAAATCAAGACATAAAAAAGAACTTATGGATTATTGTTGCGACAGTAGATTTCTCTAAAGGTATAATCGCAGAATTCAAAGAGGAAGCATTACGAAAAGCACAGAATCTTATAGATTCTATTGAATATCCCGAACAAATTGCTAATATAGAATTAGAAGATGTAATAAAAGCATAAGAGGTAAAAAAATGTCAGACACAGAACAAACAGTTAAAGAGGTACCACAAGAAAAACAAGGCTCTTTTACAAGAAAAATGGCAGAATATATTCAAATGATTTCAGGAAAACAATTTGATATTGATGTATGGCCTAAGACAGATCTAATATGTCTTTATGATTTCAATAGATCATTGGCTCTTTTCCCCATAGACTACAATCTCAAGGATCTAATATCTACACATAAAAAAGATGAACCTTACACTTTCGATGGAGATACTGTAAAAAAAGCAATCGATATTCTGGATTCTTTAAGGGATACAAGTTTTGATGTAATAAGGGAGTTAGGATGGCCACTCCTTTTAAGAGGCGAATACTTTCAAATAAGTATCGCTCCACTAGGCTCTACAATTAATGAGGAGGAGGACTAACCATGGCAAAATCAAGAACAGAACAACTATTACAGAAAGAGTTCAATCTAAAGCTAGAAAACCCAAAGATCCTAAAGGTACTTGTCGAGACATTAGCGACAATTATTGGCGATGTAAAATTCTCAATAATCCCGGGAGTATTCACAGCAAGAGCGATGGATCAGAGCAAGATCTGTTTATTAGAAGTCAAACTCCCCGAAAGCAGTTTTGATGAATACAAATGCGATGATACTTTTGAAATCGGATTAAAATTAGAGGATCTCGATAAAATACTCAAGCGCTCATCCCCTAAAGATACCCTCATTATATCTTATAAAGAGCAAGAACAAAAAATAAAGCTTTCAATGAAGTATCCAGACGCAAACAGAACGAGAACATTCATTTTAGCATTATTGGACTTAGACATAGAAGAGATCCCTATGGAGAAGCTTCATTCAATAGATTATGATACAACGTGGAGTATTGATCCAGATTTCTTACTTGAAGCAATCAAAGATGCGGAAATATACTCTGAAATCCTAAATATCAAATCAGAAGAAGGACAGGGCTTAGTATTTAGTTCATCAGGACAAATAGGAGAAATGACCTATGAACTCGGTCTCGAAGAGCTTCTCGAACCGATATTCAATGGAAAACAAGTAGGGGCATATTCACTTACCTTTCTAAAATCAATTCTAAAACTTTCATCGATCACAGAAAAGCTAGAAGTTTCCTTAAAAACAGATCATCCTTTAAAAATGACCTTCTCTCTCATTGAAGGTGGGACAGTCTCCTATTTTCTCGCTCCGAGAGTTGAAGAGAATGATAATGAGGCTATGCTTGAAGATGAGATTGAATGGGATAATAAAGAGTTAGAAAACCTTTCAGAAGAAGTAACAACAACAGAAGAAGAAAAAACTACACCTGAACCTATAGAAGAAACTGATGAAGAGGTAGAACTATAAAGATGGCACATGAAACCGTAGAAATACAAATCTTACAAGAAAAGCAAAATAAAGAGTTTATGACTCCAATTCAATTAAAACTAATTGAACTTCTTGATAGAAATGGGCCTATGAGTAGAAAGGATTTTTGTAATGCTTTTGGATTTGAAACGTATGATACAGAATATACTCGAAAATATACCCGAACAGGTAAAAGGATAGAAACAAAATACTATGATAAAAAGATCGTTACACAGCATAAACAACGCACAACAATCTATGATAATCTCATAAAATTACAGAAAAGAAAAATAGTAGAAAAACACTCAGAAAACAATGGCAAGCGAGGCAGGCCTTTAGTATTGTGGCGCTTAAAAAATTAAATTATTTTTTTTTATTTTTTTTAAATTGAAATTAAACACAACTAAAAAAAGAAACTATTAAAAATGCGTAAATTGAAACCGTTTGATATGATTTACAGGGATTATACTATTAGAGTCACCAATATAAGAAATTATTCTGAACCACTAATCCGTTTAACACGTAATATGTATAAATGTAAGTTAATTATCAAAAAAGATGGCAATAATTATACAACTAAGAATATAGAACTTGAAGCGCATGATAAACAAGATTTAAAATTTCAATTACGTTTAGTATTAAATTCTTTAAATTTCTGAGGTGTAATAATAAAGAATGGGTAATCATAGAAAGAGGGGTTATCTCAATGGAGAGAAGCCTCCAATGAAAAATATTACAATCAATATTCCAAATTGTTATGATAAAAAGATTCAATGGCTCATCTCAAAAAGAATCGTAAGTTCTCGGTCTGCTGCGATTAGGCAAGCACTTCAAGAATTCTTGCAAAGAGAATACGGATTAAATTTAGAATTATTAGGATATGAGGGTTTATAAATGGCTATAGAAAATAAAACTCATTATATTGGTGCGAGATTTACAACAAAAGAAAGGGATTATATTAATGATTTCGCTGATAAATATTCTAAGACACTTAGCACACTATTACGGGAAGCCCTCTTTTCACATATCAATTTTCTAAAACAATTTGAAAGAAAAATGACAAAAATAGAGGTATATCTAATAGATGCATGAAAATAAGGACCAACAGATTGGCATTAGGTTTACTAAAACTGAAAGAGAGATTATTGAAACTTTAGCCTCTAATAGATCATTATCTCTCGCAGAATTCATACGATCTGCTATTTTCTCGCATATAAATCATTTAGAGGAGGATATTGGCATTTTAAATGTTGATGTACTTATGAAACAAATTGATAATATAAATAAATCAATAGAAAAAGTAATCGAAAGTATTACTGTTATGAAAAAAGAAATTAATATTTTTGATTTAAAGAAAATACAACATAATTTAGGGATAAATGGCTCAATCTATTTCATTGACCAGTCCAAACTTAACTTTACCGAAAAAATAGAACAAGATCAAACAAAAGAGGTGTAGATTATAAAAATAATAACAATTAACCTTCCATTACAATACTTAAACGCAATTCAAGCACTAACTGATTCCGGGATATATCCTTCAAGAAGTGAAGCTGTAAGAATCGCACTAAAGGATTTTCTAAAAGATGAACTAAAACTATATCAAGATCTTGAACCCGATACGTTCCAAAAAACAATAAAGAAGGCGAGAGCATGAAAAAGGATTTACCAAAATATCAAGATAAGAATTGGTTAGAAGAACAATATCTGATATTAGAGCGAAAGGTTGTTGATATAGCAAGGGAATGTAATGTAAATATCATAACAATAGGGAGATGGAGGAAGAAATTTGGTTTTCCTTCCAGAAAGTTCTCACAAGAAGCCCTTCTTAAAATGAGTGAATATAAAAGAGGGAAGTTTGCTGAAGAGGAAAACCATAATTGGAAAGGAGACAATGTAGGCTATCATTGTTTACATAAATGGATACAAAAAAATAAACCAAAGCCAGAAGCATGTCAAAAATGTGGTAAAAAACAAAAATATCTAGAATTAGCGAATTTATCTGGAGAATACAAACGAGATATTGAAGATTATATTTATTTATGTGTTAGATGTCATAAAGAGATGGATGGAACCTTAAAATCCTTTATTAAAGGAGGAAAAGAAACACGCTTTAAGAAAGGGAATATTCCATGGAATACAGAGCTCCCTCCCGAATTACAACCTAACTTTAGGAGAACATATTCTGAGCAAAGTAAATTAAAGGTAAGCAAAGCAAAAAAGAAATATTGGGCAGAGAAAAAACAACAAAAAAACAAAAATCTCTTAGACATAAATCAATCAAAAATAGAGGTGTATTCAAATTAAGATTGTGACTGTAAATATTGAAGAAAATGCTCTAGAAGCAATCGAGAGATTAGTAGGCGAGAATGGATTATATCCGAGTAGGTCTGAATTGATCAGGGTAGCAGTAAGAGAATTTCTACTCAAAGAATTGAGACTAGCAAAAAACGTACAAATATTCAATGAGCCTGTGATCACGGATTATGATTCAGAACATTATGTAAAGATTCCTACTGAGAACTCAAACAAAAGCGAGCCTGTGAGAGAATTCAAAACCTATAAGATTCTCAGAAAGCTAGAATATGGAAATGGGGCATCTCATTCTGAAGTGGATGTCCCACCAGAACATAACGCTATAACAAAGAAAGCTGAT